>Ga0070728_10001008_pt1 | contig 46795 bp, 46 predicted proteins | sample tdDd471_FD_66723 | JGI IMG/M metagenome (GOLD analysis project Ga0070728, IMG submission 66723) | Marine sediment microbial communities from the Atlantic coast under amendment with organic carbon and nitrate - tdDd47.1 | ecosystem: Environmental > Aquatic > Marine > Coastal > Sediment | place... | reverse complement strand
GTCCTGCTGATGGACGGCGCGTTCTCGACCATGCTGCTGCACCGCGACCCGGCCTATGCCGAAGCCGCCGGCCGCGCCGCCGGGGTGCTGATCCGTCAGGCCGACCCGGTCACTTGCCGCAGTCCTTCGTGAGGTCGCCGACGGTGCGGACATCGCCCCAGCGGTCGAACCGCACCAGCACGTGGCCCTTGCAGCCCTCGACCCGGACCCAGGCGTTGTAGCCGACCACGTCGGCGTCGCCGAGGCCGGAGCCGACCGAGAACCCCGACCACGCCGCGCCGAAGCCGCCGCCGGAGCGCCGGCCGATCTCCCGGACGATGGTCACCTCGGTCGGCTTGTATTTGGCCGGCACGTTGTCGCGCGCGCGCTGCTCCAGCAGCTTCTGGCCGCTCTCGGTCTCCGGGTAGAACGTGTTCGGGTCGGCGGCACACCCCGCCAGGGCGAGCCCGCCGACCAGCAACGCGGCCATCGCCACTCTTCCGCCACGCATCTGCGGGCCTCCTTTCCAACAACCGCCCCCGGTTTCGGAATTCGGATGCCGGATCGCCGGCCGTCGCCTCACTCGCATTCGGTCATGTCGCCGGTCGTCACGTAGTCGCCCCAGCGGTTGAACCGGACCAGGACGTGTCCCTTGCAGCCCTCGACCCGGATCCAGGCGTTGTAGCCGATGATGTCGGTGTCGGCGCCGGGTTGCGGCGCGCCCCACTGCTTGATCACCGTCACCTCGGTCGGCTTGTACTTGGCCGGAACCCGCTGGAGCGCGCGCTGCTCGAGGACCCGGTCGGCCGACGCGGTCTCCGGGTAGAAGGCGTCCTGGTCGGTCTGGCAGGCGGCGAGACCGAGACCGGCGAGGCCGAGGCCGGCGACGACCAGGATGCTGGCGAGGTGGATACGCATGGAGACCTCCAGAAACATAAGTCGTCTCGAATATATAGTGCAGCTCGGCGCAATCGATGCGTGCGGCAGGATGACGCCGGTCGGAGTCTTCGCCATTGATCCGCGGCGCGCCTTGGCCGACCCTTCCGGCTCAGTCGCCCACCCGGAGGTCCGTCATGCCGTTCACGCCGGTCATCGCCGTCATCACCGACGAGGTCTCCGAGGACATCGGAACCGCGCTCGGCTTCATGGCCGAGCACGGCGTGGACCGGGTCGACATCCGCTCTGTCGACGAGCGCAACGTCATCCTGTTCGACGACGGCGAGCTGGCCGACCTGGCGAAGCGCCTCGCCGACGCCGGCGTAAAGGTCGGCTGCTACTGCTCGCCGCTCCTGAAATGGCCGCGCTCCGGCGCCAAGATCCCGGAGGGCGCCAACTTCCACGGCTTCGACCCGGGCGTGCTGCCGCCCGAGGACGCGGTGCCGATGGCGTTCGACGTGGCCAACCGGCTGGGGGCGAGCCAGCTCCGGATCTTCTCCTACTTCACCTATGACGGCTTCGTGCCGGAGCACCTGGACGACGACCTGGACCGGCTGCTCGACCTCGCCGAGACCCACGACGTCACCCTGGTGCTGGAGAACGAGCACGTCTGCAACGTCGCCACCCTGGAAGACCTGGCGGCGGTGGTGGCGCGCCGGGCGCACCCGCGGCTGAAGGGCGCCCTCGACCTGGCCAACCACCGGGCGGTCCGGCCGCCGGCACCGTCGGCCGAGGTGCTGGCCGCCGCCGCCAGGGTCGCCGGCACCGTGCACGTCAAGGACTTCACCGCCGCACCGCGCCGCTACGTGGCGCTCGGCGAGGGCATCGTCGACCACGGGCCGCTGTTCGCCGCGCTGCGCGAGCACGGGCCGTCCGGCGAGCTGCCGATCGCGATCGAGACCCACTGCCCGGCCGACGGCGCCGCCGTCACCGCGCGATCCCTGGAAGCGCTGCGCAAGCTGCTCGCATAGCGCCGGTCGCAGTGTGGGTCCCGGATGCGTGCCGCCTGCGGCGCCCCGCTCCGGGATGACGTCAAAGAGGGGTGGGCGCTAAACTTTCTGGACGTCATCCCGGTCGACGCGCAGCGGCGAACCGGGACCCACCCGCCGCTCCGTCGCCGGCCGCTACGCCCCCGCCACCGCCTCGACCGCCGCGACCGCGGCCGCGATCCCGGCATCGTCGACGTCCAGATGGGTGACCGCGCGCAGCCGGGCGCCGAGCGCGCCGATCCGCACGCCGTGCTCGGCCATCAGCCGCTTCGAGAACGCCGCGGCGTCCATGCCGGTGCCGTCGACCGTGAAGTACACCATGTTGGTCTCGATCTCGTCGGCCGCGACCTGCACGCCCTTCACTCCGGCGATGCCCTCGGCGAAGCGGCGGGCGCGGGCGTGGTCGTCGGCCAGCCGGTCGACATGGTGCTCGAGCGCGTACACCCCGGCGGCGGCGACGATGCCCGACTGGCGCAGCGCGCCGCCGAACTGGTGCTTGAACCGCCAGGCCTCCTCGATGAAGTCCTGCGACCCCGCCAGCACCCCGCCGACCGGGCAGCCGAGGCCCTTGGACAGGTCGATCCACACCGAGTCGCAGTCGGCGGCGTAGGTGGCGGCCGGAATGCCGCTGGCCACCACCGCGTTCAGCAGCCGGGCGCCGTCCATGTGCAGCTTCAGCCCGTGCCGCCGGGCCGCCGCCGCGACGTCCTTCACGGTCTCCAGCGGCCACACCGCGCCGCCGCCGAGATTGGCGGTGTTCTCGACCGACACCAGCTTCTGGCGCGGCGCGTGCCGGGTCTTCGGGCGGATCGCGGCGTCGACGTCGGCGCCGGTGAAGATGCCGCGCCTGCCGGCGATCGTCCTGGTCATGGCCCCGGCCAGGGCGGCCGGGCCGCCGGCCTCGAAATGCAGGGCGTGGCCGGTCGCGTCCAGGATGATCTCGTCGCCCAGGCCGCACCACACCCGGTAGGCGATCTCGTTGCACATGGTGCCGGACGGCAGGAACACCGCCGCCGGCTTGCCGAGCAGCTCGGCCACCATCTCCTGCAGCCGGTTGGCGGTCGGGTCCTCGTGCGCCTGCTCGTTGCCGACCTCGGCCTCGGCGATCGCCTTGCGCATGCCGGCGGTCGGCCGGGTGACGGTGTCGGAGTACAGGTCGACCTTGGAGCGGGCGACGGAAGCGGAAGCGGCAGGCGCGGCCATGGGCGGGATCCTCGGAAGGTGGGTCGGATGGCGAACCAAGCTGGACGATAGGACGCGGCGCTGCCGCGGCAAAGCCCGCCCCGATCCTACGACCGAAGCCGGCCGAGCGTGACCCACAAGAACGGCGGCATGCTGTACACTTGTGTACGGACGCACCATGTGACCGGCAACCAGCCACCACCGGAGCCCCGATGCCCGACACCACCCCCACTTCGCGCCGCAACCTGCCGTTCCGGCTGTCGGTGCCGGAGAACGACAAGCTGGCGATGCACGTGGTCTACGCGCTGTACGCCGCCTCGGTGGTGACGGCGGTGCCCGGCATGTTCGGCGTGATCCTGGCCTACCTGAAGCGCGGCGAAATCGCCGGCACCTACCTGGAATCGCACATCACCTGGCAGATCCGGACGTTCTGGACCTGGCTGCTGATGTGGGCGATCGGCGTCGTGCTGGCGTTCGTGCTGATCGGCTGGCTGGTGATCGGCGGCGCCCAGCTCTGGCTGATCTACCGGATCATCAAGGGCTGGCTGGTGCTGATCGACGAGCGGCCGATCGACCGGCCGGAAGCGTTCCTCTGACACCGGCCCTTCGTGGCCGCGCGATGCGCAGCACCTCAGGGCGACAGAGTTGTAGCGGCGACCTCAAGCGCTCGCGCCTTCATCCTGAGGTGCTCGGCGCACCGCGGCGAGCCTCGAAGGATCAGCCGCGCATCGGCCGGTACGCCGGCACCCGCAGCGAGCCGGAGCCGTCCGGCCGGCTGGAGCGGCCGGCGGCGGCGATCTCCAGCAGCATCTTGCGCAGCATGGCGGCGGTGAAGCTCTCCGGCGTCGGGGTCGACAGCACGAAGGCATAGGGTCCGCCGATCACCTGGCGCTCGAAGAACCGCTCGACGATCGGGATCGCCGAGCCGCGGGCGTGCACCAGCCCGTTGATGGTGATGCCGTGGGCCAGCGCCTCGTCGCGGTCGACGAACGCCTCGCGCCCGAAATTGTCGATGCCGTCGGAAATGATGTTGAGGATCCGCTTGGTCGCCGGAAACGGGGCGGCGTCCAGCATCTCGGACCCGACGCCGAGCGCCAGCGCTATGTCGGTCTGCGGCCGGTGCTCGACGTCGCCGCCGCGCGCCTGGTAGTCGCGCAGCATGGCGACCACCGCGTCGGAATCCCGGCGCTCGGCGATCGCCGTCCAGGGCACCACGACCTGGGTGCGGTTGAAGCTCGACCAGGTCATCACCGCGATCCCGATGCGACCCTGCCAGCCGCCCTTCACGGCGGCCAGGAACCGCGGGTCGATCAGCGCCGCCGCAAGGCTGTCGTTCTGGGCGGCGCGCTCGGTCAGGTCGACCGATTCCGAGCGGTCGAGCGCGACCACCATGTTGAGGTCGGTCGCCGGGTTCGCAGGCTGGTCGGCCGTGGTTTGGGCCAGCGCCGCGGTCGAGACGCAGGCGATCGTGATCAGGATCGAGAGCAGGCGGATCAGTGGTCCGGTCATGGCCGAGGCCTCCGCGAGGCGGCCGCGGGACGGCGGATCCGCCTCCTATGCGCGAGGATACACCAGTTCGGTCAGGACGATGAGTCCAGCCGGCCGATCCAGTCCTCGAGCACCTTCAGCGTGGTCGGGCTGACGTGGTGCTCGATGCCCTCGGCGTCCCGGAACGCCACGGCCTCGGGCACGCCGAGGGCCAGCAGGAAGCGCAGTACGACGGCATGACGGGCCCGGGACTCGTCGGCCATCCGGCGGCCGGCGTCGGTCAGGAAGATCGCGCGGTACGGCTCGCTGGTCGCCAGCCCGCGGGTCTGCAGGCGCCGGACCATGGCGGTGACGGTGGCCTGCCGGACCCCCATGCGCTGGGCGATGTCGACGGCCCGGGCCTCGCCGGTGGCGTCGATCAGGTCGGCGATCAGCTCGACATAGTCCTCGATCAGCTCGGTCTCGTGCGCCTTGCGCACGCCGGTGTGCTGGCGGGCGTGCTGCTCGGCGTCGATCAGCCGCCCCGGCTCGCCCGGTCGACTGACATGCGCGAGCGCCCGGTGCTTGGGATCGGCCGTCATCGTCAGGCCCTTACCGCAACCGACGGGCATTGACAAGTTGGAGAGCTGCCTTCAGTTCTTAGCACAGGCTAAACCGACGATCGTGGAGGGTCGACGCGCCATGAGCCTGTTCAGCGGCGTCAGCCGCCGTTTCCTGCTGGGCCGGGGACTGATCGGCGGCGGCCTGCTCGGGTCGCTCGCGTCGACCGCCGCGGCGGCCACGCAGCACGACCACCACGCCCCCGGCAACATGTCGACGGTCGGCCGGGTCGACCCCGCCGCCAACGGCTTCGACCCGCAGGCCATCCTGACCGACTGGGACACCGGCACCCTGTCGATGGACGCCCGGGGCCGACCGGTACGCGAGTTCGAGATCACCGCCGAGGACAAGGAGATCGAGATCGCCCCCGGCATCAGGTTCCCGGCCTGGACCTACAACGGCCGGGTGCCCGGGCCGACCATCCGGGCGACCGAGGGCGACCTGGTGCGGATCGTGTTCCGCAACGCCGGCTCGATGCCGCACACGATGCATTTCCACGGCATCCACGGCGCCAGCATGGACGGCGTGCCGGGCGCCGGCGAGATCGGCCCCGGCGGCGAGTTCGTCTACGAGTTCACCGCCCGGCCGTTCGGCTGCCACCTCTACCACTGCCACTCGATCCCGTTGAAGCGGCACATCCACAAGGGCCTGTACGGCGCCTTCATCGTCGACCCCGACCCGGCCCGGCACCCGGAGGACGAGGCGGCGGCGCGGGCGCGCCTGCTCGGCACCCCGGAGAACGCGCGCTGGCAGGAACTGCTGATGGTGATGAACGCGTTCGACACCAATTTCGACGACGAGAACGAGGTGTACGCGGTCAACACCGTCGCCCACGCCTACATGCACGACCCGATCCCGATCGACCGCAACCGGCCGGTCCGGATCTACCTGATCAACGTCACCGAGTTCGACCCGATCAACTCGTTCCACGTGCACGGCAACTTCTTCGACTACTACGACCACGGGACGACCCTGCAGCCGACCCTGCGCACCGTCGACACGGTCATGCAGTGCCAGGCCCAGCGCGGGATCCTGGAAATGTCGTTCGAGGGCTTCGAGCCCGGCCGCTACATGTTCCACGCCCACCAGACCGAGTTCGTCGAGCTCGGCTGGATGAGCTTCTTCGAGGTCCGGGCATGACCGCCCCATCCTCGTTGCTGCACCGGCTGCTGTGGACCGTGCTGCCGGCGGCGCTGATCGTGGCGGTGGCCTGGGGCTTCCTGGCGCTCGACCCGCTGGCGGCGTTCCGCAACGGCGCCCCGCCGGTCGAGGCGCTGACCGTCGAGCGGACTGTCCTCGACGATGCCGGCATCCACCTGACCGTGCGGGCCGGCGGTGCCGAGGCGATGACGATCGCCCAGGTCCAGGTCGACGGCGCCTACTGGCGGTTCGAGCAGGCCCCGCCGGGGCCGCTCGGACGGCTGTCGGCGGTGCGGATCGACATCCCGTATCCCTGGGTGCACGGCGAGACCCATCACCTGTTGCTGCTGACCGGCACCGGCGCCACCTTCGAGCACGGCATCGACGTGGCGGTGCCGACCCCGGCGCCGGACGCCGCCCTGCTGCGGACCTACGCCCTGGTCGGGCTGTTCGTCGGCGTGGTGCCGGTGGCACTCGGCATGCTGTTCTTCCCGGCGCTGCGGGCGGCCGGGCCGACCACCACGGTGTTCGTGCTGGCCCTGACCCTCGGGCTGCTGGCGTTCCTGCTGGTCGACACCATGGCCGAGGCGCTGGAGATCGCCGAGCGCGCTGCCGGGCCGCTGGCGGTGCCGGAACTGGTCTGGCTGGTGGCACTGGCGGCCTGCGGCGGGCTGTTCGCGGCCTCGCGCCGGCGCGGCGGCGCCCTGGAGCCTATGGCGCTGGCCGCCGCCATCGCCCTCGGCATCGGCCTGCACAACCTCGGCGAGGGGCTGGCGATCGGCAGCGCCTTCGCCAGCGGCGCGGCGGCGCTCGGGTCGTTCCTGGTGATCGGCTTCACCCTGCACAACATCACCGAGGGCGTCGGCATCGTCGCCCCGCTGACCGCCAGCCGGCCGTCGCTGCCGGCGTTGGCCGGGCTGGCGGCGCTGGCCGGACTGCCGGCGGTGGCGGGGTTGTGGGCCGGCGCCTTCGCGTTCGCCCCGCACTGGGCGGCGCTGGCGCTGGCGGTCGGGGCCGGCGCCATCCTGCAGGTGATCGTCGAGGTCGGCCTGCTGATCCGCCGCCGGCTGGCCGCGACCGCCTCGCATGCCGGCCCGGCCCAAACCGGCGCGGCCCAAACAGGCGCGGCTTTGGCCGGCGGGGCGGCGGGCGTGGCGCTGATGTACCTGACCGCGTTGATCGTGCCGGCGTAGTCGTCCGGAAGGCGCTCGTCGCGGCGTGGGTTCCGGCTCAGCCCCGCCTGCGGCGTGCCTGTCCGGAATGACGGCAAGAAGGGGTGTGCCGGCGGTCTTCCTCCCCCTGTCGTCATTCCGGACGGACGCGCCGCCCTCGGCGCGGTCGATCCGGAACCCACCCGGCGACGGGCCTCAGTTGAACGCCGAGAACGAGCTGCCGGCGATCTTCTCGACGTCGGCCTCGGCCGCCAGCCCGGGCGGGCCGAACAACCGGACGACCAGCCGCAGCACCATCGACAGCCCCGACAGGAACAGCAGCAGCGGCCCGAGGAACACGAAGAACTTGATGACCCAGCGGTGGTCGATGCCGTTCGACGGGCCGGAGTTCTCGTCGACCAGCCAGGCGCTCCAGAAGAAGCCCCAGGCGTAGTAGGTGAAGATCGCCAGGAACGGCAGCAGCAGAAACAGCCCGCCGAGGAGCTCGACCGCCAGCCGTCCGCGCTCGCCGAGCCGGGGCCGGAAGATGTCGAGGCGGACATGGGCGTTGCGGCTGTAGGCGTAGCCGATCGCGCACAGGAAGATGACGGTGTGCAGGTGCCATTCGGAGTCCTGCAGCACCGGCGAGTTCAGCCAGTCGTGCAGGTTGTTCTCGATCACGAAGGACAGCTTGCGCAGGTACCGCCGGCTGATCGCGTCGAAGATGATGATCGCGATCAGCGGCAGCATCAGCCAGGAGACCGCCTGGCCGACCAGCACGACCGGCCGGTCGGCCCAGCGCGCGATCCTGATCAGCCGCATCCAGATGCCATATTCGGGGTTGCTGCTCATCGCCGATGCCTCACGGGTCGAACAGCTTGTGCGGCAGCGCGACCACCAGCTCCGGCCACGCCATCACCAGCCCGACGCACAGCATCTGCAGCACCACGAACGGGATGATCCCGGTGTAGATGTGCCGCATGGTCACCGAGTCCGGCGCCACGCCCTTGATGTAGAACAGCGACAGCCCCATCGGCGGGGTCAGGAACGAGGTCTGCAGGGTGATCGCGACCAGCACCGCGAACCAGTAGACCACGTCCGGCTGGGCGATGTGGTCGCCGAAGTCGAGCGCCGCGACCAGCGGCCCGAACAGCGGCACCACGATCAGCAGGATCTCAAGCACGTCGAAGAAGAATCCCATCAGGAAGATCAGCAGGATCGAGAACAGCAGCAGCCCCCAGGGGCTGAGGTTGCTGGCGTGCATGAAGCCGTGCACCACGTCGTCGCCGCCGAGGATCCGGAACACGTAGGCGAAGCTGGTGGCGCCGATGTACAGGAAGAAGATCATCCCGATGATCATGGTCGAGCGCCGCAGGCATTCGGCGAGGCCGGCCACGGTCAGCCCGCCGCGGGCGAACGCCAGCAGCATCGCGCCGCCGGCCCCGATGGCGGCCGACTCGGTGATCGTCACCAGCCCGGCCAGCACCGAGCCCATGACCATGGCGATCAGGATCGCCGGCGGCAGGATGCCGCGCACCAGCGCCCGCCCGATCTCCGCCATATCGGGACCGGCGGCGCCGCGTGGCGGCCGCGGGCCGGCGTCCGGCACGAGCGTCGTGTAGAGCACGATGTACAGCAGGTAGAGCCCGGCCAGCAGCAGCCCCGGCAGCAGCGCGCCGGCGAACAGGAAGCCGACCGACATCGGCATCAGGTCGCACAGGAACACCAGCAGGATGCTCGGCGGGATCAGAATGCCGAGGGTCGACGACGAGGCGATCACCCCGACCGCCAGCGACGGCCGGTAGCCGGCCTTCAGCATGCTCGGCAGGGCGATCAGGGTCAGCATGATGACCGAGGCGCCGACCACGCCGGTGATCGCCGCGAAGATCACCCCCATCAGGGTGACGGCCAGCGCGATGCCGCCGGGCGCGCGCCGCAGGACGAGCTGCAGCGCCTCCAGCAGGTCCTGGGCGATCCGCGACTGCTCGAGCATCACCCCCATGAACACGAACAGGGGCACGGCGATGATCTGCAGGTTGTCGGCGACCGTCCACACCCGCTGCGGCAGGTTGAAGAACTCGATGAAGCTGAACAGGTCGAATGCCATGCCGATCAGGCCGAACAGGATGGCGGTCCCGCCCAGCACGAACGCGATCGGGTAGCTGGTGAACACCAGCCCCATCAGCACCACGAACATCAGCAGCGGCAGGAGGTCGACGATCAGCGCCAACGGCCGCCCCGCGTCATCTGCGCAGGGGCGCGGTCCATCGGGGCCGCGACCGGGTCCCTCGTCGAGAACAATTGCACGGCGGCCCCCTCCCCCGCGGGTGCGCGCTCGCCGCCTGGCCTCGTGTGTCGACGCTCTGCGACGGGCGCAACGCGGTGGAGCTTAACAGCGGGTCACAGGACTTCGCCAGATGGCGCGCTGCGGACCGCCGAAGCCGCTCGGCTCGGAGGCGACGCGAGCAGGAACGCCCGCCGGATGGCAGCGCACATGGCGTCGCAGACGTCGCCTTGGGCGTTTGCCGACCGCCGCAGCACGAGAAACGACCGATGGCGCCGCTCCAGGCCGGCGAGCGGCACCAGCCCGTCCCGGACATCGAGAGCGCCCAGCAGGCCGGCCGCGACGCCGGCCCGGACCGCCGAGCGGACACCCGACGCGCTTTCGCTGGTGAAGACGACCCGGTGCCGGCGGCCGGCGGCCTCGAGATCGGCGAGCGCGACGTCCCGCCACCAGCAATCGCGGTCGAACAGCGCCACCGGCAGGACATCGGAGCCGTCGAGATCCCGTTCCGCGCTGCGCATCCAGACCAGAACGTCCTCGCGGAGGATTTCGTCCCGGTCGGCGAGCGCCGCGACCTCGAAGACCGCCAGATCCAGGGCTCCGGACCGCAGGGCGGTGTCGAACCCGGCCCCGAGCGCGCACCGGACCTCCAGCTCCACGTCGGGGTGCCGGGCGCCGAAATCCGCGACGATCCCGGTCAGCAGCGCGCCGCTGTGGTCGTCGGGTATGCCGATGCGCAACCGGCCCCGCAGGCCTTCGCCCCGGATATCCGCCAGGACAGCGTCCAGCGAGGTCGTCACGCGACGCGCGACCGGCAGAAGACGCTCACCCGCCGTCGTAGGCCTGACGCCGCGGCCATGCCGGTGGAACAGCGGCCGCCCCACGATGTCCTCCAGCCGCTTGATCTGCAGACTGGTCGCCGATTGCGACCGGCCGATGCGCCGGGCGCCGGCGGAGACGCTCCCGGTCTCGGCAATGGCCAGGAAGGTTCGCAGAAGGTCGCTGTCGAGGTCCGTCATCTCTATCGGATTTCCCGATACCTGATTCATGAACTACTCGTTTCTCAAATACTTTGCCTCCGGTCATGGTCGTTGGGAAGGTCTTGAGGAGATCGCCATGTCCGAGTCCAGGTCTGCGCCCGGCTCCGGATCGGGGGCCATCCGGTCGTCGAGGCCCGCCGTCCCACCGGTCTACGCCGTCCTGGTCCTGGCGGGCATCGCGGGGGCGTTCTGGCAGCCCGGTCCGACCTGGGAGACGGTCGGCTTCGTCGCCGCCAGCCTGCTGCACGTCGCCCCGATCGTGATCCCCGGGGTTCTGCTCGCGGCCTGGATCGCGGCGAGCGGGGCCGGCGACCGGGTTTCGGCGCTGTTCCGCGGCCGGCTTCTGCAAACCGTGCTGGCCGCCGCGATCGTCGGAGCGGTGCTGCCGGTCTGCGGCGTAACGGTGCTTCCGCTGATGGCGGGCCTGCTGGCCGCCGGCGTGCCGCTCGCTCCGGTCATGGCGTTCTGGCTCGCCTCGCCGATAACCGGGCCCGCGATGCTCGCGTCGACGGTCGCGACGCTCGGCTGGAAGTTCGCGGTCGGCAAGGCGGTGGCGGCGATCGGCCTCGGCCTGGTCGGCGGCGCCGTCACCGGCGCCCTGGAGCACCGCGAATGGATCAGGGCGCCGCTGCGCTCAAACCGGCTCGTCGGCACGCTCGGGGCGGCTTGCGGCGGTTGCGGGACCGAAGACGCCGAGTTCTTCCCCTGGATCTGGCTGGGCCGATCCAGGCGACGGCGTTTCGTCCGCGAGGCCCGGTCGCTCGCCCGGCTGATCCTGGTGGTCCTGACCCCGGCCTTCGCTGCGGAGCATCTGTTGAACGCCTGGCTGCAGCCCGACGCCCTCGCGGCCTATGTCGGCCGGGACAGCGCGCTCGCCGTCCCGCTCGCCGTCGCTATCGGCGGTCCGGCCTATATCGACGGGTATGCGGCCCTGCCGCTCACGCGGGCCCTGATCGAGCACGGGATGTCCCGCGGCGCGGCCATGGCGTTCCTGGTCTCCGGTGGGGTGGTGAGCGTCTGGGGCGCCGTCGCGATCTTCCCGGTGCTCAGGACCAAGCCGTTCCTGCTGTACCTCGGCCTGGCGGCCGCCGGCTCTGCGATCTCGGGCTGGGTGTTCGGCGCGCTGCCGTGATCGACGGTCGACCGCCCGGCCGCGACCCGCCCCATCGTCGAGAGCACATGCGCGGCGGCCGCTCCCCCGCGGGTGCGGGGCCGCGATGCCGGTCGGCGTCGGAAACCGTCGATATTCTTCGATCCGACGGAATCGGACGCCGGCGCCTTTCCACAACCCGCGACAACTGCGAGAACGGGGCGCCGCGACCCGAGAGAGAAGACCCGATGACGCGAATCGCCCTCGCCATCTGCGCCGCACTGCTGATGCCGGGCTCCGCCCTTGCGGATGTCCTCCAGGTGCACAGCGTGGCCCCGGGGGTCTGGGCGATCGAGGGGCCCGCGACCCAGCGCGACGCCGTGAACCTGGGAAACAACGCGACCTTCGGCCTGATCGAGACGACGGCGGGCGCGGTGCTCGTCGACCCCGGCGGCACGTGGGAAGGTGCCGCGGCGCTCCACGCGGTGGTGCGGACCCTGACCGATCGGCCCGTGACGCACGTCATCGACACCGGCGGGCAGGACCACCGCTGGCTCGGGAACGGCTACTGGCGGGCGCACGGCGCGACGGTCATCGCCGCGGAGGCCGCCGTCGAAGACCAGCGGACCCGCGCCTCGATGCAGATGACGATGCTGTCGCAGCTGGTGGGCAAGGGACTCGCCGGTACCGAGCCGGCCTTCGCCGATGTCACGTTCTCCGATTCCTACGCGTTCGATCTCGGCGGCCGGCATATCGAGATCCGCCATCCCGGCCCGGCGCACACCCCGGGCGACAGCTTCGTCTGGTTGCCGGTCGAGCGCATCGTGTTCACCGGCGACATCGTCTTTGTCGGCCGCGTCCTCGGCGTGATGGACTTCTCCGACAGCGCGTCCTGGCTGAAGGCCTTCGCGGCGGTCGAGGCGCTCGAGCCGGTGCACCTGATCCCGGGCCACGGGCCGGCGACCACGCTGGCACAGGCGCAGGCCGACACGCGCGACTACCTCGCGAACCTGCGGGCGCGCGTGCGCGAGCACATCGACGCCGGCGGCGACATCATCCGGTCGGTCGACGTGGACCAGTCGGCGTTCAGGCGCCTCGATCAGTTCGACGCCCTTGCACGCCGGAACGCGCAGGCCGTGTTCCAGCAGATGGAGTGGGAGTGACGGGGCGGCGGAGCCCCATCGTCCTCCGGACGCCCGCCGACCCTCAGATGGCCGACCCTCAGATGGCCGACCCTCAGATGTTCGAGTCCGGGAACGACGCCTTCTTCTTGGCGATGAACTCCGCGAGGGCCTCGTCGACGCCCGGGTCGATGGCCGGGGCCTCGTACTCGTCGAGCAGCTTCTTCACCAGCGCGCCGGCCCGGGTCGAGGCGTCGCGCTCGCCCTCGGCCAGCCACTGCTCGTAGGTGTTGTTGTCGGCGATCGAGGAGCGGAAGAACGCGGTCTCGAAGTTCGCCTGGGTGTGGGCGCAGCCGAGGAAGTGGGCGCCCGGCCCGACCTCGCGGATCGCGTCCATCGCCTGGCCGTTCTCGGAGAGGTCGATGCCCTCCAGCATGGTCCGCATCATGCCGAGCTGGTCGGCGTCCATGACGAACTTCTCGTAGGACGACACCAGCCCGCCTTCCAGCCAGCCGGCGGCGTGCAGCACGAAGTTCACCCCGCCGAGCACGGTCGGCAGCAGGGTGTTGGCGCTCTCGTAGGCGGCCTGGGCGTCCGGCGTCTTGGAGCCGCACAGCGAGCCGCCGGAGCGGAACGGCACCCCGAGGCGCCGCGCCAGCTGGGCGCAGCCGTACAGCACCAGTGCCGGTTCCGGCGTGCCGAAGGTCGGCGCCCCCGACTGCATCGAAATCGACGAGGCGAAGCTGCCGAAGATCACCGGCGCGCCGGGCCGGCAGAGCTGGGCGAACGCCATGCCGGCCATCGCCTCGGCCAGGGTCTGGGCGAGCGTGCCGGCCACCGTCACCGGCGACATCGCGCCGGCCAGGATGAACGGCGTGATGATGACCGCCTGGTTCGAGCGCGCGTAGTTCTTCAGTGCGCCGAGCATGGTCGAGTCCCAGACCATCGGCGAGTTGGCGTTGATCAGCGAGGTGGTGACGGCGTTGTTCTCGACGAACTCGGCGCCGAACACGATCTTCGCCATCTCCAGGGTGTCGAGGGCGCGCTCCGGATGGGTGACCGAGCCCATGAACGGTTTGTCGGAGTAGCGGACGTGCGCGTACACCATGTCCAGGTGGCGCTTGTTGACCGGCAGGTCGACCGGCTCGCACACCGTGCCGCCGGAGTGGTGCAGGGCCGGCGACAGGTAGGCCAGCTTCACGAAATTCCGGAAGTCCTCGATGGTGGCGTAGCGCCGGCCGCCGTCCAGGCCGCGCACGAAGGGCGGGCCGTAGACCGGGGCGAACACCGTGTTCTTGCCGCCGATCTCGACCGAGCGCTCGGCGTTGCGGGCGTGCTGGGTGAAGGTGGCGGGCGCCGTCGCGATCAGCTTGCGGGCCAGGCCGCGCGGGATGTGCACGCGCTCGCCCCGGACGTCGGCCCCGGCATCGCGCCAGATCGCCAGCGCCTCCGCGTCGTCGCGGAAATCGATCCCGATCTCCTCCAGGATGGTCTCGGCGTTGGCCTCGATGATCTCCAGGCCCTCCTCCGACAGCACGTCGAAGGTCGGCACCCGGCGGGTGATGTAGGGCGCATAGGCGGTCTTCGGCCGGGCTCGGGCCGCCCGCCGCGCCTCGCGGCCGCTGGCAGCGCCGCGGCCGCGGCGCTCGCGCCGTTCCCCGCCTTCGCCCCCGCCCTCACCACCGGCGGACTCCGCCATGTCGATCAGACCGTCGATATCCTGCGTCATGGCAGCCTCCGAGCCGCACTGCACCCCCGAACCAGGGCGGAGTGTCGGTGCATGCGAAGGCCCCGTCTTGCACCGGCCCGACGCCTGCGAGTCGCGCTTTGGCTACCGCGCACCTCACGCGGACGTGTGAGGAGTCCCGGCTCCCGCCGGTTTGACCGGCAATCGGCGCGATGCGACACTTTGGCAGGTCGGTTCGCGGAGCACCGATGATCCGGTGTGCACGGGCCGAAGACTGGAGGACAACGTCCATGCGTGCACACCTGTCGCTGGCCTTCGCCGCCACGCTTCTCGCGCTCCCGGCGCTCGCCGCCAGCCCCGCATCCAGCAGCCCCGCTCACAGCAGCCCCTCGGCCGCCAGGACGGCCTCGGTTCCGGCCGACGATGCCCTGCCGCCCCAGGTGCTGGGCCTGATCGCGTCGACCGCGCCGATCCCGCTGACCTGCGACGGCGATGCCTGCACCGCGCTGGTCTCGTCGTTCTGCCTGCAGGAGGACCGGCGGCCGCCGTCGGCCGGCCAGCGCTACGACACCGCCGGCGCCGGCGACGTCACCCTGGTGGTCCGCCGGACCGACGGCAGCACCGAGGAGTTCTCGGCCGCCGGCCTGCTCGGCTACGTCAGCGAGGGCGACTTCACCCGCACCCGCATCGAGCTGCCGGCCAAGCGCCTGGCCTCGCTCGACGCCGCCGAGGTGTCGGTGCGGATCGCCCCGCTGGTGGCGCTGATGCCGCGCACCGACATCGCCCCGCCGGCCGCCGTCGCCGCGCGCGACGCCGAGACCGCCGAGGGCGCGCCGCGGTTCGCGGCGGAAGCGTTCTTCAAGCCCGGCACCGCGCGCGCCGACGCCGCCGTCACCCTGGCCCGGCTGATCAACCTGCTGCCGGCCACCGGCCCGGTCGCTTTCCAGCCGGCGAGCGCGATCTCGGCCGCCGCCGGCAAGGCCTGGGGTCAGGTGCGGGCGAGCGGCGCCCTCGAGGGCGTATCGCAGGACGGCGTCGAGCGCGCCAGGTCCGAGGTCGACCGCTGCACCGCCTACGCCGACATGGGCTTCAAGATCACCCTGCGCGGCTGCCTCTCGAAGAGCCACGACCGCACCATGCGCGAGGTCAACGAGGAGCTCTGGAAGTCGCAGCCGGGGTACTGAGGCTTCGAAGTCCCCGTCCGCTGGGTCCCGGATTCGGAACGCCTCCGGCGCTCCGCTCCGGGATGAGGCTGTTTGGGGAGGCACATAACCCACCTCCCTCATCCCGGCGAAGCGGAGCGGAGAGCCGGGACCCATCGCCATGGCAGGCCGGGCTTCACCCCCTGGTGACGCCCGCCGCTCCTCCGCCTACACTCCGCGCGACCCGTAGCGGAGGCACAGCATGCTCGACGGCAAGCGGATCCTGTTGATCGTCGGCGGCGGCATCGCCGCCTACAAGTCGCTCGACCTGGTGCGGCGCCTGCGCGAGCGCGGGGCGTCGGTGCGCGGCGTGCTGACCGCGGCCGGCAAGCAGTTCGTCACCCCGCTGTCGCTGTCGGCGCTGACCGGGGACAAGGTCCACGACGAGCTGTTCTCGCTGACCGACGAGGCCGAGATGGGCCACATCGAGCTGTCGCGCTCGGCCGACCTGATCGTGGTGGCGCCGGCCACCGCCGACCTGATGGCCAAGCTGGCGAACGGCCTGTGCGGCGACCTCGCCTCGACCCTGCTGCTGGCGACCGACACCGACGTGCTGATGGCGCCGGCGATGAACGTTCGGATGTGGGAGCATCCGGCGACCCGCGCCAACCTCGCCACCCTGAAGGCCCGCGGGGTCCGCTTCGTCGGCCCGAACGAGGGGCCGATGGCGTGCGGCGAGTTCGGGTTCGGCCGGATGGCCGAGCCGCTGGAGATCGTCGCCGCCGCCGAGGCGTATTTCGCGCCCGCCGAGGGGCCGCTGAAGGGCCGCCGCGCCCTGGTGACCAGCGGCCCGACCCACGAGCCGATCGACCCGGTGCGCTACATCGCCAACCGCTCCTCCGGCAAGCAGGGCCACGCGATCGCCGCCGCCCTGGCACGGCTGGGGGCCGCCACCACCCTGGTCACCGGCCCGACCCGCGAGCCGGACCCGGCCGGCGTGTCGGTGGTCCGGATCGAGACCGCCCGGCAGATGCTGGACGCCTGCCTGGCCGCCCTGCCGGCCGACGTGGCGGTGTGCGCCGCCGCGGTCGCCGACTGGCGGGTGGCGGCCGAGGCCGGCCAGAAGCTGAAGAAGGAGGGCGGCGGCCTGCCGACCCTGTCGCTGACCGAGAACCCGGACATCCTGGCGACCCTGTCGAGGCGCGAGAACGACCGGCCGGCCCTGGTGGTCGGGTTCGCCGCCGAGACCGAGAAGGTGATCGAGCACGCCACGTCCAAGCGCGCCCGCAAGGGCTGCGACTGGATCGTCGCCAACGACGTCTCGCCGGCGACCGGCACCTTCGGCGGCGACGCCAACACCGTGCACCTGATCACCGGTGGGGAGGTCGAGGACTGGCCGACGGCCAGCAAGGCCGAGGTCGGCGAGCGGCTCGCCGCCCGGATCGCCGCGCATTTCGCCGCCTGAGCCCGTGAGAGTGTATTCCGGCATGACCGTTCCCGTCCGCATCACCCGGCTGCCGCACGGCGCCGACCTGCCGCTGCCGGCCTACGAGACCGCCGGGGCCGCCGGCATGGACCTGCGGGCCGCCGTCGGCGCTCCGGTCACCCTGGCGCCGGGCGAGCGGGCCGCGGTGCCGACCGGCATCGCCATCGCCCTGCCGGAAGGCTACGAGGCCCAGATCCGGCCGCGCTCCGGCCTGGCCCGGCGGCACGGCATCTCGATGGTCAACACCCCCGGCACGGTCGACAGCGACTACCGCGGCGAGATCCAGGTCACCCTGATCAACCTCGGCCGGGAGCCGTTCACCCTCGACCGCGGCGACCGCATCGCCCAGATGGTGGTGGCGCCGGTCACCCGGGTCGCCTGGGACGAGGTCGACGCCCTCGACGAGACCGCGCGCGGCGCCGGCGGCTTCGGCTCGACCGGCGTCTGACCCGCGCCGGCGGCAAACGCCCGGCCTATCCGAACCCGAACCAGTCCGATTGCAACTGCGAAAGCGTGATGCCCTTCAGTGTCAGGGTGTTGCCGGAACCGAGGGCGATTCGCACCCCGTCCGCCGCGTCGCTCGCGGCCGCCATCAGCCCGGTGAACGAGTCGATCGATACGCCGTCGACAGTCACGTCGATCGCCATGCGGTCACCGGCCGCGCCGTCGAAATCGGCGATCTCGTCATTTCCGCCATCCGACCGGACGACGAACAGGTCGGCGCCTTCGCCGCCCGACAGGGTGTCGTCGCCGCGGTCGCCGTTCAGGGTGTCGTCTCCGCTGCCGCCTCGGACCAAGTCGTCGCCCTGGCCGCCGTACAGCGTGTCGGCGCCCAGCCCGCCGTCGAGCAGGTCGTCGCCGAGATTGCCGTATGTGAGGTCAGCATCCTGCCCGCCGTACACGGTGTCCGCGTCCTGGCCGCCGTAGAGCGTGTCCGCGCCCTGATTGCCATACAGCACGTCGGCTTCCTGGTTGCCGTACACCAGATCCACGCCAGTGCCGCCATAGAGCGAGTCGAGGCCGGTACCGCCGAATACCGTATCGTCGCCGCCGTCGCCGAACAGGCTGTCATTGCCGGAGCCCGAGCCGATAGTGTCGTTGCCGTCGCCCCCCGACAGGGTGTCGTCACCCTCGCCGAGGGAGATGAACTGATTGGCGTCGTCGCCGACCGCGAAGTTGTCGCCGCTGCCGCCGGTCACTGTCGCGTTGCCGAGGATCGAGCTGAACTCGATGTTGTCGAGCTGCAGCACCTTGTCGGGGATCGCCCGCATGTCGATCACGAAGGCTTCCGACTGGCCGGCGGCGGACGACCCGGTGATGACGATGGGGTCGTCGGTTGTCACGCCGGATCCGATTGTCGGAACGATTGTTCGAACATCCAGGGTCGTGGTCGAGGCCAGTCTGTCCAGATAGGCGTGGGCCCCCCCGATCAGACCGGCCTCGCCGGTGGATCCGCGCGCCTGGATCGCCGTCACAAGAGTCGTCGTCGCCTCCCCCGGCGTTTCCGCTGTCGAGGGCCCGGAGGACGCGATGCTGATGGACGGTGGAAGCGTCGCCATCACCACGTTGCCGTTGTTGCCGGTGTTCTGGACGATCGCCGCGCTGTCGGCCGTGCCGCCGTGGTTGGTGATGGTCCGGGCGGCGCCGGTGTCTCCGGCCGGTCCGCCGTCGCTGATGGCCAACGGCCCACCGTCGTCTCCGCCGCCACCGTTGCTGCTGGGCGCCGCGACCAGGGTGATGGTGGTCCTGCTGTTGGCGTATGTCGCCGCGAACGTGCCGCTCGCCGAGGTGATCCCGCTGAGCGTCAGCGAACGCCCGCCGCCGAGGTCCAGTGTCCCGCTCGCGACGGTCCCGTTCAGCGACGACAGATCCGAGCCGGTTACCACGATCGAGTCGCCGGTGCCGAGGTCGGCGATGGTGTCGCCGTCGAGCCGAAAAGCATATCCTGTAAAGACGTCGTTTCCGGCGCCGCCCGACATGGTGTCGCTTCCGGCGTCGCCGAAGATGGTGTCGTTGCCGTCGCCACCGACGATCAGCCCCGGGCTGGACTGGTTCATAATGAGCAGGTCGTCACCGGAGCCGCCCGACAACGTGTCGCCGTCGCGGTAACCGTTCAGGGTGTCGTTTCCGTCACCGCCGATCAGCAGCGACGGGCCTCCGCCATCACTGTCCAAGCGGTCGTCGCCGGCACCGCCGTATTGGGTCGAGTTGCCGCCGCCGGAGGTACCTAGTGTGTCGTTGCCGCTGTCACCGTAGAGGACGGCGTTGCCGGTCGCGCTCGTCAATCTGTCGGCGCCGAGCCCGCCGTACAGGACATTGACATCGCCGGACTCGTAGCGACCGCTGTACAGGGTGTCGGCGCCATCACCGCCGTACAGGAGGTCGCTGCCGGCGCCGGCCGAGAGGCGGTCGCTGCCGTCCCCGCCGAAGAGCGTGTCGTTGCCGTCCCCGCCCTCGAGCTTGTCTTCGCCGAGGCCGCCGGAGAGCAGGTCGTTGCCCTCGAGGCCAACCAGCGTGTCGTTGCCGTCGAGGCCGAACAGCACGTCGTCGCCGCTGAAGCCGATGATGAGATCCACCGTTGGACTACCGGTGAGGCTGTCGCTTTCCCCCGTCCCGCGGATCAAGGCCAGCAGACCCGGATAGCCGGCCCGGGCCGCCTCGGCGAAGACCGGCTCGATCGTGGCGCCTTGATGCGTCCGCAGCGACCAGCCGCCGCCGGCCGCCGCGGCCCCGACCGGGCCCGTCGCCGCCGCCACCGCCGCGCCGAGCGCTGCCTCGAGGCAGTCGACGAAACGCGCGCCTTGTGGCTCGGCCGCGACCGAGCACCCGTAGAGCACGACCGTCGCGCCCGGCGCCAGAGCGCCGGCGAGGGCGACCAGGGCCGCCCGGTGCGCGCTCAGCGTCGTCACGTCGATACGGTCGCCCGCTAGTCGAAGCGCACCCGGCTCGCCGTGCCCGAGCACATGCAGGGCGGAGAGGTCGCACCCGCCCGACACGACAGCGGCGATCTGCTCTAGCCCATGGCCACCGGGTTCGAGACGAACAATCTCGACCCTGCCGTCGAGACCGGCGAGAAGCGGTTCGGCCTCACGGACGTCATGATCGACGACGAGAACCACTCTCGCCGTGCTGTGGCGGTCGGTACCATCTCCCCGAACGACGGGCGTATCGACAGGCATTCGGCCCTCCTGGATCAGCGCTGTCCGGAGAGGGCCGGGGACCAGCAGCGTTCACCCTCCACGGGCGAGCCACTCGAAGCCGGAATCGACGATTGGACCGCTCCGCGGCGGATCCGCGGGCCGGTCACCCCCGCGACTTCGCGGAACCTCCACCCACTCGAACACGTGGGCATGCTGTTCCCGAAAGACCGCCAATTCAAATGTATGGTTGTGAGAACTCTTGATAAAATATGATGAAACGTGACATTTTCGGGTTAAAATGGGTATCTCGTACTATATTCGATGTATTGCCACCAATTCTGCAAAATAATAACCCTGACTATGGGCGGATCCGATAGGGGCAGGCACGATCAGATTCGCCTCTATCTTTCTTCGCAGCCGCCGGATCAACTGATCGACATACCGGTGATCGGAGAGATCGGCTGCTTTTCCCATCCTTCGACCGATCTCGACCCGTGACACGGCAACGCCGGGCTGCGCCGCCAGACAGTCGAGTACCTGGGTTTCCGCCCGTGTGAGCTGGATGGACTTGCCCTCCGGAGACGAGAGCCGCCAGGTAGTCATGTCGAGTGTCCATCTCGGCTGGTCGTCACCCACGGTATCCGGCCCGGCCGCCTGATGCCGCGCCGTGGACCGGATCGCCGCGACCAGTTCCCCGAGGTCGACCGGCTTCACCAGGTAGACGTTGGCGCCGGTCTCGTACCCGACGATACGGTCGCGAACTGCGCCTCGCGCCGTCATCATGACGATGCCGAGCGAGGGATGCCGGCGCCGGAGTTCCGTCGAGATCGCGACCCCGTCCTCACCCGGCAGCCCCAGATCCAGCACCACCACGTCGGGTACCCGTTCGCCGACCATCCGCCAAAGGCCGATATCGTCGGCAGCAGCACGGACCGTGATACCCCGGGCGGACAGGAATTCGACCGCCTCGGCGCGCAGGGCCGGCTCGTCCTCGACGACGATCACGGAAATCTCGGGACCGGCCGGGCCGCCGCTCATGCCGGCACACGAGCGGGCACCGGGCAGGGCGGCAACGAAATGACGAACTGGCTGCCGCCCGCCGGCCCGGCCCGGCAGCGCACGCTTCCGCCATGGACCTCGAGAATGGAGCGAACCAGATACAGGCCGAGGCCGGCACCGGTGATATGGGCGGCGTTGGCCGCCCGGACGTATCTGTCGAAGATCCGCTCGCGATCCTCTTCGGCGACTCCCGGTCCCTCGTCCGCCACCACGATCTCGGTCGCCGCGGGCGTTGCGTCGATGGCGACTCCGACCGTCGACCCTTCGGGCGAATACTTGACGGCGTTCTCGATCACGTTGCTTACCACGACCACCATCAGCCGCAGATCCGCGTTCGCCATCACCGGCCCGTCCGGCAGATCGAGGGCGAACCGGCGATCGGCGGACGCGACCTGCAGCATGTCGACCACGTCCTCGACGATCTCGCACAATTCTATGTTCTCGAGATGCAGTTGCAACCTGCCGCCCTGCACCCGCTCGTCGACGAGGCAGGTGTCGATCATCCGGCTCAGCCGCCTCACGGCGGTCTGGATCTTGTCCAGCCGGGCATGGTCCTCGGGGTCGCCGGTCGCAAAATTCCGGGCCGTGGCATCGACGATGGCAAGCGGGGTCCGGAACTCGTGGCTGACCATCGCCACGAACTGCTGCTGCAGCCGCCGGGCCTCGCGCTCGCGCACGACAGCCCTATCGAGCTCGGCCGTCCGCTCCGCCACCCGGCGTTCGAGCACAACCTCCTGTTCGCGGGCCGCGACCAGCGCCCGCTGCTGAAGCTGCTCCTTCTCGCGCTGCACCCGCCCGAGCCGTTCGAGCAGCATGTAGGCGAACACGATCATCTCGAACACCGACGCCAGCTGCGGGCTGGCCAAGGTCAGGGTGTTGCTGGGAATCACGCCCTGGTCGCGCAGCGTCCCGACGATGATCGCCACGATGAACCCGAACCAGGTCAGCATCAGCGGGCGGGCCGACGGCTCGCCGTAGAACAGGGCGATACCGGTCGGGGCGACCAGCAACGCCGACATCGGCAGCAGCAGTTGACTGACGAGGGCGTTGCTCCGGTACGTGAGATGTTCCGGCACGACGAGGCAGATCGCCGCAAGTACGAGGCCGAACCCGGCACCGAACCACAGCACGGCACGGATCAGGCGCGGCACCCGGTGGGTCGACAGGAACACCGCGGCGAACGCGAAGGTCGCGAAGATCGACACCGCCGACATGAAGTGCGAGTCGAACGGCACCATCGGCGCCAGTTCCGGCCACAGATATCCCGGCCCGGAGCCGTTGAGCAGCAGCCAGATACCCGAATGGGCCACGAGATTGAGGATGTAGAGGAGGTGGATCAGCTGCCGCGTGTAGGCGAACAAGCCGATCGCCGAGAGCCCCAACACCGCCACGACGCCGAAATAGAAGGTCTGCAGCGCGAAGAACGCGTGGTCCTCGACTAGTAGAGGTTCGAGCTTCCTGAGCTTGAGGTCGAGCGTCATCGTGCTGCCGGTTCGCCCCTTTACCAACAGCACGGTACGCCCGGCCGGCAGGTCGATCGGCGCGATGTGATAGCGCGTGCGGAACGTGGTCGGCTCCGGGATGCGGTCCCCGAGCATGACGAACGGTTCCGGAGCGCCACCGGCGGGCACCTCGAACACGTCGAGGCGATCGAAATTCGGCAGTTCGAGGCTCAGGTACCAACGCCCGGCCGCCGCAGGGTCGACATCGAGCACGATGCGGGACCATAGCGTGTCCGGGATGTATCCCCGGCTGTAGACCGCGGTGTCGACCGGCGCATCCGGCCGGGTCAGGCGCTCCAGCGCAACGCCGGGCGTCAGCGTCCCGTCGGGGTCGACGACCACCGTACGCGGCACGAGAGGCACGGACTCCGCGCCTTGCGTGACCGGAACGACCGGCTCCGCCTGTGCCAGGCTGGCACACATGATCGCCGCCGCCGCCAGCAAAACCGCGCCGACGGCCCGCACGGTCCACGACATCCCCTCCCCCTTCATTCTCCGAAGGCCGAATTCATTGATATTCAGGGGATATCCGACACGATCAAGTGTCAACCCAGCCTCACCGACCGGCTTTCCGTTGGCGTGCCCTCTCTTCGACCCTACGTTTCGACAGTGAGGAAACGAGGTGAAACGCCCATGCGCGAGCTGTCCGAGACCGAGTTCCACCGCTATGCCCGCCACCTGATCCTCGACGAGGTCGGCGAGGAAGGGCAGGCGAAGCTGCTGGAGGCGCGGGTCCTGGTGCTGGGCGCGGGCGGCCTCGGCGCGCCGGTCTCCATGTACCTGGCGGCCGCCGGGGTCGGCACCCTGGTGCTGGTCGACGACGACACGGTCGATCTGACCAACCTGCAGCGCCAGATCGTGCACGCCACCGACTCGGTCGGCCGCCCCAAGGTCGACTCCGCGGCGGAGACGCTGTCGCGCATCAATCCCGGCATCCACTTCGAGACCCACAAGCTGCGGGTGACCGAGGACAACGTCGCCGACCTGGTCGCCGGCTGCGACGTGGCGGTCGACGGCTCCGACAACTTCGCCACCCGCTACCTGCTGAACGATTCCTGCCTGGCCGCCGGGGTGCCGCTGGTGGCGGGCGCCCTGTCGCGCTTCGAGGGCCAGCTCACCACCATCGTCCCGGGCGAGGACCGGCCCTGCTACCGCTGCCTGTTCCCGGAGACCCCGGACCCGTCGCTGACCCCGCGCTGCGAGGAGGCCGGCATCCTGGGCGCGGTCGCCGGGGTGATCGGCACCCTGCAGGCGGTCGAGGCGCTCAAGCTGATCCTCGGACTCGGCGAGCCGCTGGCCGGCCGGCTGATGCTGTACGACGCGCTGTCGGCGTCGATGCAGGAGGTCCGCTACCGCCGCCGGCCGGACTGCCCGAGCTGCCGCGGCCAGAACTGAATCGGCCGGTAACGCCCGTACACCGTTCGGTGAACAGGCCGGGCGGACCGGGTCGCCGGCCGGCGCTTCCGGTAGGCTGCCCGGCATGCGCCGCCTGTTGATCCCGCTGCTGCTCGTCCTGGCCCTGCTGCCGGCCGCCGCCGGCGCGCGCGACCCGCGGCCGATGCCGGACGACGAGGTCGACCGGCTCAGCGAGCTGGCGCTGCTCGGCCACGGCACGTCGCGGATGGACGCGCTCGGCCGGCTGGCGGCCCGCGGCGACCCGGACGTCGCCGCCACCCTGGTGATGGCCCTGCGCTACCGGCGCGACGTGGCCGGCGAGACCGTGTTCGCGTTCCATGCCGTCACCGGCAGCGACGCCGGGGCCTGGTACGACGCCATGCTGTGGCAGCAGGCGCACCCCGAGATCGCGCCGCGCCCGGACTTCCGCCGCCTCAAGCTGACGGTGCTCGAGCGGCTCGACCCCGGCTTCCTGCGGTTCCTCGGCGGCGACCGCGGCCGGCCGGAGAACCTCGACATCCGGCTCGAGGAGATCGTCTGGGGCGGCGTGCGGGTCGACGGCATCCCGTCGCTCGACAACCCGAAGATGATCCCGGCGGCCGAGGCCGACTGGCTGCTCGACGACGACCTGGTGTTCGGGGTCGCGATCGCCGGCGACGTGCGGGCCTACCCGCTGCGGATCATGGGCTGGCACGAGATGCTGAACGACGTGATCGGCGGCGTGCCGGTGGCGCTCGCCTACTGCACGCTCTGCGGCGCCGGCATCCTGTTCGAAACTGCGGTCGAGGGCCATGGTGAGAACCGGGGCGAGCCGTTCGTGTTCGGCTCCTCGGGGCTGCTGTACCGCTCCAACAAGCTGATGTTCGACCGCCGGACCGACAGCCTGTGGAACCAGTTCACCGGCCGGCCGGTGTCCGGCCCGCTGCGCGGCAGCGGCATCGAGCTGGCGATCCGGCCGGTGGCGATCACGTCGTGGGCGGCGTGGCGATCCCGGCACCCGGACACCGCGGTGCTGTCGCTCGACACCGGGTTTTCCCGCGACTACGGCTCCGGCGTGGTGTACCGCGACTACTTCGCCAGCCCCGGCCTGATGTTCCCCGCCGCGGTCGAGCCCGGCACGCCGCTCGGCCCGAAGGACTACGTGTTCGGCCTGCGGGTCGCCGGCGGCGCCAAGGCCTGGCCGCTCGACGCTTTCGCCGGCGGCGCGGTGGTCAACGACGCGGTCGGGCTGGAAACCGTGGTGCTGGTCGGCGACGCCGCGACCCGGACCGTGCGGGCCTACCGCCGTGGCGACCGGAAGTTCGAGCCGACCGCGGACGCGGCGACCCTGATCGCCGCCGGGCGGGCCTGGGCCGTCACCGAAGACGCGCTGGTCGGCCCGGACGGCACCCGGCTGCCGCGGCTGCCGGGCCACGTCGCCTACTGGTTCGCCTGGGACGGCTATCTCCGCCGCTGAACCGGCGACGCGGGGTTCACGACCCGCGGTCCAGGGTGAACAGGTGCTGCGGGGCGCCGACTCCGCGCAGGGCGTAGCGGCCGACCGAGACCAGCCGGGCCGCAGCGGCGACGCCGGCCGCCTCCCGGAACGCCGACGACACCAGCACCGGCTGGTCGACCGAGCGGCACATGGCGGCGATCCGGCTGACCTCGTTGACCGCCGGCCCGACCACCGTGAAGTCGAGCCGCTCGGCGCTGCCGATGTTGCCGTAGAACATCTCGCCGATGTGCAGCCCGAGATACATGCCGGTGACCGGCAGCCCGTCGGCCGCGCGCTCGGCGTTCACGGCGTCGATCCGTTGCCAGGCGTCCTCGGCGGCGGCCAGCGCCGCCCGGCAGGCGGCCGACCGCTCGTCCGGCCGGTCGCCGGCCGGGAAGATCGCCAGGATGCCGTCGCCCATGAGCTTCAGCACGTCGCCGCCGGCGGCGTTGATGGCGGCGATGACGGCCTCGGAATAGGCGTTCAGCAACGGGATGATCGCCTCCGGCTCGATCGCCTCGGTGATCCGGGTGTAGCCCTGCAGGTCGCTGAACCACAGCACCGCGTCGATGCGGTCGGCGACCCCTCGCGAGATCCGGCCGCTCAGCACCCGCCGGCCGGCGTCGCGGCCGAGATAGGTCTCCACCAGGGTCTCCGCCACCCGCGCGAGCGAGACCGACTTCACCGCCAGCGACAGGGTCGGCGTCAGCCGCACCAGGGCGTCGATGTCGGCGTCCCGGAAGCCTTCCGGATGGTCGGTCGCCCAGGACTGGTACACGCAGTCCAGCTCGCCGATGGCACCGCTGGCGGTGAACGGCTTCACGATCGCCAGGTAGTCGGTCATGCCGTCGGCCCGCAGCTCGGGATAGTGCGGAAACTCGTGATCGGCGGTCCCGGTCAGGCGCTGCCGCAGATGCGACCGGCCGGTCTCCAGCAGGTGGTAGAACACGCTCTCGCGCCAGCGCGCGGCGGTCTGCTCGTCGGCGTCGGAGCGGCCGTACTCGGTCGACTCGGTCGCCCGCCGGCTGCTCCGCCACCGGAACAGGCGGCCCTCGTAGACCGGATGCAGGGTGTCGACGATCACCATCGCCCGGCCGACCGGCATGCCGAGGCCGGTCAGACGCTCGCACAGGCCGGCCAGGATCTCGGTCTCGGGGGTGCCGGACAGGCCGGCCTCGATCAGCCAGCCCTCCAGTCCTTCGTAATCCGCGTGGTTCATGCCGGCCGGTCCCCGGTCGGTGTCACAACCCCTCGGGCGGCTCGCTGAACGGCGGGAAGCCGGTCTGGCCCCGGGTCTCCTGCCAGTGGCCGAGCGCCCAGTGCACGCTCGGGAACGCGATATGATCCCACGGGATGTCGTCCCACTCGAACAGCCCGACCTCGCGGCTCTCGGGGCCGGCCGAGACGTCCGGCGACAGCAGCCGGGCCCGGTAGATCATCTGCACCTGGCTGATCCGCGGGATGTTGTAGACGCCGATCAGCGCGTCGATCTCGATGCGGGCGCGCGCCTCCTCCCAGGCCTCGCGCCGGGCGCCCTCGATCGTGGTCTCGCGCTCCTCCATGTAGCCGGCCGGCAGGGTCCACCAGCCGTCGCGCGGCTCGATCGCGCGCCGGCACAGCAGGATGCGGCCTTCCCACAGGGCCACCGACCCGACGACGACCTTCGGGTTGACGTAGTTGATGAAGCCGCAGTCGTCGCAGACCAGGCGCTCACGGTCCTCGCCGGCCGGAATCCGCAGGTTCACCGGACCGCGCGGACCGCCGGGGGAAGCAGAAGAATCGCTCATGCGATCACTGTGCCGCCAGCCGTGCGGGGCCGCAAGCGGCCGCGACAAGCCGTCCCGGAACGAACCGCGCCAGACGGGGAATTGGCGGACGGGGAATCAGACCAGGAGGTCGACGTACTGCCCGAGGAACCCGAACGAGCGCCGGAACGCCGATGACTGGCGCTTGCCTTCGACACGCTGGTTGCGCGCGTGCTCGTTGTCCTCTTCGGTCCCGTCGGCCTCGTCGTTGGCGTCGACCGCACGGGCGGTGATGTTGCGTACCCGCCCGTTGCCCGGCTCCTGCGTCGCCGGACGCGGCGCGACCACAACCGGAGTCGGCGAGGTCGTCGGTATCGGACTGGTGATCGGAGGCAACATCGGGCTTCTCCTGTTCCAAAAACATAGCCCGTTAACCCCGGATATTCAAGTTTTCGGCCATTCCCGCCGATTCGCCTTCGGAATTGGAGATACGTGCGACCACCCTCTCGTCGCGGCGACCGGAGCGGCGGGGTCAGCCGCCGGCGAGCTCGCGGGCGCGCTTGACCAGGCGGACCAGCTCGACCCGGGCCTGCTCGGCGTCGCGCACCGGCTTGTCGAACGGCAGCCGCGCGACCCGGCCGCCCAGGCGCAAATCCGCGCCCTCGGCGTCGCAGCCGGTCATGGTCCAGCCCTCGCCGTCGAGGTTCAGCAGGACGCGGGCGTACAGCCCGATCGCGTCGGCGTGGTCCTGGTTCATGTGCCCGATCACGTCGGCCTCGCGCTCGGCCAGCGGCAGGCCGGCCTCCCCGAGCACGGCGTCGGCCTCGACCCAGTGGATCCGCCCGAACCCGGCGACCAGGTGGGCGCGCTCGACCTGCATCCGCCAGACCGCGAAGTCGCCGAACCCGGCATAGCCCTCGGCCGAGGGATGGCGGCGCAGATAGCGCGCCCGCCGGCCCGGATCGTCGTCGCGGACGAACCGGCCGAGCACGGTGGCGCGCGCGCCGGTCAGCGGCTCGTCCAAGCCGGCGGTGCCGTCGACCAGCACCGCGGCGCGAGCATCGGCCTGCAGGTTGCGGGTGTGCTCGGCGAGCGTCGAGACCAGCAGCAGCGGCGACGCGTCGTGGTCGACCGCCATCAGCACCAGCGACGCGTACGGCCAGCCGCCGCCCGCCCCGCCGCCGGCGTCGGAGCCGACCAGGGTGGTGGCCAGGGTGGTGGCCAGGGTCGCCCGGTCGGCCGCGCGCAGCAGGCCGCGGATGATCGCGCCGGGCGACGGGGAGGAGGCTGGGTCGCTCATCGAATCTCCTGGGTGTCTGGCGTTCCCTGACGCTTCAATGAGGCGAAGCCGGGGCGCGATCCCTATATTGTGCCTTATTCGGGCCGTAGCGACGCCCGAAACAACCCTAATGTGGGTGTGGGACGCGTGGGGTAATCCCGCACGCACTGGAGAAGGGGCGGTTTCATGGCGAACACCATCGCGCTGGTCGACGACGACCAGAACATCCTGACCTCGGTCACCATGGCGCTCGAGGCCGAAGGCTTCGACGTCCGGACCTACAAGGACGGCGAGGAGGCGTTGCGCGGGCTCAACCAGCGCCCGGTCGACCTTGCGGTCCTCGACATCAAGATGCCGCGGCTCGACGGCATGGAGCTCCTGCAGCGCCTGCGCAAGAGCAGCACCGTGCCGGTGATCTTCCTGACCTCGAAGGACGACGAGGTCGACGAGGTCCTCGGCCTGCGCATGGGCGCCGACGACTACATCAAGAAGCCGTTCTCGCAGCGCCTGCTGATCGAGCGCATCCGCGCGCTTCTGCGCCGCCAGGACCTGGCCGCCGACGAGGCCAACCCGACCTCGGACGCCATCATCACCCGCGGCGACCTGGTGCTCGACGGCGCCCGCCACATGTGCACCTGGAAGGGCAAGCCGGTCGCGCTGACGGTCACCGAGTTCCTGATCCTGCGGGCCCTCGCCTCGCGGCCGGGGCACGTCAAGAACCGCGACCAGCTGATGGATGCGGCCTACGGCGACAGCGTGTATGTCGACGACCGGACCATCGACAGCCACATCAAGCGGGTCCGCAAGAAGTTCAAGGCGGTTGACGACGCTTTCAACGAGATCGAAACCCTGTATGGGATCGGGTACCGCTATCGCGAACCGGGTTGAACCGGTCCCGGGGCGGACCGGCGAAAGGGATGGCAGGTTGCGGGCCTTCGATACGTTGCGGGCGGAGCGTGACGACGCGCCGATGACGACGTCGCCGGCGCCGGCGGTCCGCCGGGCGGCGCGCCGGCCCAGCAGAGCGCATCGGCCCAGGGCGCGGCGCCGGTTCGGCCCGCGGGTGTCGCGCCTGACCATCCGGATCCTGGCGATCAACCTGCTGTCGGTCGCGATCCTGTTCATCGGCGTGCTCTATCTCGACCGCTACCAGAACAGCCTGATCCGCGGCGAGCTCGACGCCCTGGACCGGCAGGCCGAGGTGATGGCCCGCGCGGTCGCCGAGCTGGCGATCGAGCCCGACACCACGGTCGATCCCGGCCTGGTGGCGGAGCGGGTCAAGCGCATCGTGCGCCGGCTGTCGGGCGTCCTGGCGTCGCGCATCCGGATCTACGGTTCCGAGGGCCGGCTGATCGCCGACAGCCGGATGCTGACCGGCCCCGGCGGCACGGTCCGTATCCAGCCGCTGCCGCCGCCCGAGCCCGACCCGCTGCAGCGCTTCGCCAACCGGCTGTACGAGCGGGTCGTCAACTGGCTGCCGCGGCGCTCCGAGCTGCCGGTCTGGAGCGAGGCGACCGGCCCGGAATCGCTGTTCAAGGACGTGCGGCTCGCGCTCGGCGGCACCATCGTCCGCAAGGTCAGGGCCACCGAGGCGGGCGGCCTGTTCCTGTCGGTGGCGGTCCCGGTACAGCGCTACAAGCAGGTGCTCGGCGCCCTGATGCTGTCGGTCGAGGGCGAGGACATCGACACCGCCGTGCGCGAGGTCCGGTTCGAGATCCTCGGCATGTTCGCGGTCACGCTCGGCATCACCATCCTGCTGTCGCTCTACCTCGCCGGCACCATCACCCGGCCGATCCAGCGCCTGGCGACCGCCGCCGAGCAGGTCCGGGCCAGCCACAGCCGCCGGCAGACGATCCCGGACTTCGGCCGGCGCGGCGACGAGATCGGCGACCTGTCGCGCTCGCTGAAGGCGATGACCGAGGAGCTGTGGGCCCGGATGGACGCCATCGAGGGCTTCGCCGCCGACGTGGCGCACGAGATCAAGAACCCGCTCACCTCGCTGCGCAGCGCCGTCGAGACCGCGGCGCGGGTCGAGGACCCCGAGCGCCGGCAACGGCTGATGGCGGTGATCCTGGACGACGTCGGCCGGCTGAACCGGTTGATCACCGACATTTCCGAAGCCTCGCGGATCGATGCCGAGCTGTCGCGCGAGGACCGCAGCTCGGTCGACATCGGGCAGGTGCTGTCGGCCCTGGCCGAGGTCTACGCGGCGACCGCCGAGGAACGCGGCGGGCCGGCCGTGCTGGCCGAGGTCGACGACACCGACGGGCTGGTGGTCGCCGGCCAGGAGGGTCGTCTGGTCCAGGTGCTGCGCAACCTGATCGAGAACGCCCGCAGCTTCTCGCCGCCGGACGGGACCGTCCGGCTGCGGGCGTGGCAGGACGGCGACAGCGTGGCGATCTGCGTGGAGGACGACGGCCCGGGGTTGCCCGAAGGCAAGCTGGATGCGGTGTTCGACCGGTTCTATACCGAACGGCCGCAGGGCGAGAAGTTCGGCACCCATTCCGGTCTGGGGCTGTCGATCTCCCGGCAGATCGTCGAAGCCCATGGCGGCACCATCCGCGCCTCCAACCGGCGATCCCCACAAGGTGAAATTCTAGGCGCCCGATTCGTGGTTCAGTTGCCCTTGGCAACGCCGGTTCGCTAACCGATCATTAACGCTGTCCGGACCACGCTGCTCCGCTCGGAGAGGAAAGAAGACGTCTGCCATGCTCGGCGCATTGGTGACATCCGCCGTCGCGGTTCTGCACAGCCTGGGAATCCTGGCGCTCATGGCGATCGGGATCTCGATGCTGCAGCCCCCGCATCCCGGCGACACGTTCGACTGGCGGCGCTCGCTGGCGATGGGGGTGGTGTTCGGCATTACCGTCGCCGTCGTGATGGCCGACCCGGTGGTGTTTCCGATGGGCGCCACCGTCGACCCGCGCGGCGGACCGGCCATGCTGGCCGGCATCTACGGCGGGCCGGCCGCAGCCGTGGTCGCGGGGGTGCTGGGCGCCGTCATGCGATGGTGGATCGGCGGCCCGGGCGCGGTCGGCGGCGTGACCGGCATCGCGGTGTACGCCATCGTCGGTATCGTCGGCTGGATGCTTCTGCGCCGGCAGGAAAGGCGGCCGACCTCGGCCTGGCTCCTCGGGTTCGCCCTGATCGGGACAGTTTGCGCCCTGCCGACGGCGTTCCTGCTGCCGGACTGGCGGATGGGCTTCGAACTGCTGTCCAAGGCCTGGTGGCTGGTGCTCGCCGGCAACGTCACCGGGGTCCTGGTCCTCGGGTTCCTGCTCGAGCAGGACTGGCGCCGCCGGAGCCTCGAACAGGAGCTCCGCCAGACCGAGTCGCACACCCGCGCGGCGGCCGAAGCCAAGACCCGGTTCCTGGCGTCCATGAGCCACGAGATCCGGACCCCGATGAACGCCGTGGTCGGCTTCGTCGACCTGCTGCGCGACTCCAACCTCGACAGCTTCCAACGCCGCTGCACCGACCAGATCAGCGACGCCGCCCGGGGCCTGCTGCGGATCATCGACGACATCCTGGACTTCGCGAAGATCGATACCGGCGGGGTCGCCCTCGACCTGCGGCCGGTGGACGTGACCGAGCTGGTGGAGAGCTGCCGCGAGATGCTGCTGCCGCAGCTCGAGGCCAAGGGCATCGCCTGCACCCTCGACCTCCCGAGCGACCTGCCCGACACCGTCCAGGTCGACCCGGTCCGGCTCCGGCAGGTCCTGCTCAACCTGCTGGGCAACGCCGTCAAGTTCACCGACGCCGGCCGCGTCTCGGTGACGGCGCGGTTCGAGGCCGGCCCGCCCGGGGCCCCGAACGACCTGGCCATCACCATCGCCGACAGCGGGATCGGCATGACCGAGGCCGAGCTCGATCGGCTGTTCAGCCCGTTCGTCCAGGGCGATCACATCGGCCGCGGCGGAACCGGCCTCGGCCTGGTGATCAGCCGGATGCTGGTCCAGGCGATGGGCGGCGAGCTGACCATCGAGAGCGCCCACGGCGAGGGCACGACCGTGACGGTCCGGATCCCGGTTCGTGCGGCCGCGGAGTCGGCAGCGGCCGCCCCTCCCCACCGGACGGCCCCGGCCGAGCCCGCCCGCCTCCGGATCCTGGTCGCCGAGGACGTCGCGCTGAACGCCGAGATGCTGGAAGCCACCCTGCGTCAGGCCCACCACTCGGTGGTCGTCGTGCCCGACGGCCAGCAGGCCCTGGAAGCCGTACGCGGCTCGCCGTTCGACATGGTCCTGATGGACGTGCAGATGCCGGTGATGGACGGGTTGGCCGCAACCCGGGCGATCCGCGCCCTGGACGGACCGGCAGCCGCCGTCCCGATCGTCGCCCTCACCGCCTATGCGTCGCGCGAGGACTTGAGGGCCTGCCTGGACGCCGGCATGAACGACTTCCTCACCAAGCCGCTCGAACGCGCCAAGCTGCAGGACGTGCTGCAGCGCTGGGGTGGGGCCGCCGGCGACGGGTCGGCGCCGGTCCCGGCCGCGCCGCCGGCAGCCCCCGCCGCCCTCCCTGCCAGCCTGTCCGCCGCACGTTCCACCAGGCCTGCCGTCGAGGCCGCGCCGGCGGGTCGGGCCGACGACAGCCTGAGCCGGATCGGCGAGCTGCTGGACCGCCTGGCCGGAGTCGAGCGCGACGACCGCGAGGCGGTCCGGTCGGCCGCCCTCAGCCTGGTGGCAGCGTCCGGCAATGCCGGGCTCGACGCTCTGGCAGACCGGTCGCGACGGCTGGTCGCGGCGGCCCCGCTGTCCAATGCCGAGGCGCTCGGCGCGCTGATCGAGGACGTCGCCGACGCCGGGCGACGCTCGCTGCGGACCCTCGATGCGACCATCGGCCCGACCGCCGGCCCGACCGCCGGCGGAGATCGCCGTTGACAGTCGGCGCCGGCCCGCCATGCTGCGCGCCATGGAGACGGTCTGGGGCACCACGGTGGCGATCGACGGTCGGGCGGTGTTGCTCCGCGGACCGTCCGGCGCAGGCAAATCGGACGTAGCGCTGCGGCTGATCGACGCCGGCGCCGGCCTGGTCGCCGACGACCGGACCGAGTTGGTGCGCGAGGGCGACCGGCTGGTCGCCCGGGCCCCGGAAGCGCTGCGCAACCGGCTCGAAGTCCGCGGCATCGGGATCGTCACGATCGGATCGGTGCCCCGCGCGCCGCTGGTCCTGGCGGTCGACCTGGTCCCGCCGGAACAGGTGCCGCGGCTGCCGGATCCCGGCCGCTGGACCCATGCCGGGGTGTCGATCCCGCTGATCATGCTGACCGCGTTCGAGGCCTCGACTCCGGCGAAGATCCGGCTGGCGTTGCGCATGGTGACCGACGAATGACCCGTGGCCGAGCGAGGCGGGTGCGGTGAGCGACGCGAGCGAGCAAACCGGCCGCACCCTGGTGGTGCTGGTCACCGGGCTCAGCGGCGCCGGGCGGACCTCGACGCTGAAGATCCTGGAGGACGAGGGATTCGAGGCGGTCGACAACCTGCCGCTGTCGCTGCTTCCGATCCTGCTCGCCCCGAGCCAGACCGGCGAGACCGCAAGTGCGCCGGGAGCCGCGGGGCAAGCGACCGGTGCCAAGGGAGCGACGCGGCTGGCGGTCGGCGTCGATCTGCGCACCCGCGGTTTCGACCAGCAGCTGCTGATCGACCAGTTGGCGGCGCTGCGGGCCCGCGCCGATCTCGACCTGCGCGTGGTCTACCTGGACTGCGACGACGCCGTGCTGATCCGCCGCTTCACCGAGACCCGGCGCCGGCACCCGCTGGCGACCGACCGTCCGGTGGCCGACGGTATCCGGATCGAGCGCGAGGTCATGATGCCGCTGCGCGAGACGGCCGACGTGGTGATCGACACCTCGGCGCTGACCCTCGCCACCTTCCGCCAGGCGCTGGCGGCCGCGCTTGCGGTCGGCGGCGGCCGGCAGATGACCGTCACGGTGCTGTCGTTCGCGTTCCGCGGCGGACTGCCGCGCGAGGCCGACATGGTGTTCGACGTGCGGTTCCTCGACAATCCGCACTACGTCGAGGAGCTGCGGCCGCACGACGGCCGAAACCCGGCGGTCGCCGCCTATGTCGGGCGCGATCCGGACTTCGAGCCGTTCCTGGCGCGCCTGCAGGCGCTGCTGAAGCCGCTGCTGCCGCGCTACGAGCGCGAGGGCAAGAGCTACCTGACGATCGCGGTCGGCTGCACCGGCGGAAAGCACCGCTCGGTGGTCACCGCCGAGCGTTTGGCGGCGTGGTTGAAGAGCCTCGGCACTCCTGTCACGCTCAGGCATCGCGACCTGCCGGAAACGGCGGGCGAGGGGGAGCAGCCGACGACCGAAGAGGCGACGAATGGCTGACGATCATGGGAATGGCTGACACCGGGACCGGGGACCCGGTGATCGGACTGGTGCTGGTGACGCATGGCCGGCTTGCCGAGGAACTGCGGCTGGTCATGGAGCACGTCGTGGGGCCGCAGAAGGCCGTCGCGACCGTGTGCATCGGGCCGGAGGACGATATGGAACAGCGCCGGCGCGAGATCCTGGAGCGCGTCGACGCCATGGATTCCGGGCACGGCGTGGTGGTCCTGACCGACATGTTCGGCGGCACGCCGTCGAACCTGGCGATCTCGATCCTCGACCGCCCGGGCGTCGAGGTCATCGCCGGCGTCAACCTGCCGATGCTGATCAAGCTGGCCAGCGCCCGGGTCGGCGGCACCCTGGCCGAGGCGGCGGCGGCGGCACGCGACGCCGGCCGCAAGTACATCTCGATCGCCTCCGAGGTCCTCGGCGGCGCGGGGCGCTGACATGGGCTGCATCGCGGGACGGAGCGGCCGGCCGGCCGCGGGGACGGGCCGATGACGGCGCGTCGGATCCTCCTGATCACCAACAAGCGCGGCCTGCACGCCCGGGCCGCCGCCAAGTTCGTGCAGTGCGCCGGCTCGTTCGACGCCGAGGTCACGGTGCGGAAGGACGGCCAGTCGGTGTCCGGCCGCTCGATCATGGGCCTGATGATGCTGGCCGCCTCGCCGGGAAGCTCCATCGAGGTGGTGGCCGACGGCCGCGAGGCCGAAGCCGCCGTCGCGGCGATCGCCGTTCTGGTCGACGGCAAGTTCGATGAAGACTGAGCGCGGCAGGAAGCGCGGTCCCCGTCCCGTCGCCTTCGACGGCATCGGCGTCTCGGCGGGGATCGCCATCGGCCCCGCCTACGTACTGGAAGGCGGGATCTCCCAGGTCCCCGAGTTCGCGGTGCCCCCGGAGGCGGTCGACGCAGAGATCGAGCGGTTCCGGGCGGCGCTGGCGCGGGCGCGGCGGCAGGTCCGCAAGCTGCGCCGCAAGGCCGAGGCGCTGCCGGAATCGGTCCTGGAGGAGCTCGGGCCGCTGCTCGACGCCCATGGCGCCATGCTGGAATCCAGCCGCCTGGCCGGTGGCGTCGAGGCCGCCATCCGCACCCGCTCGGTCAACGCCGAGGCCGCGGTGCAGGCGGTCGTCGGCCAGCTGGTCCGCGGCCTGGAGGCGGTCGGCGACGCCTATCTGGCGTCGCGCGGCCAGGACATCCGCGAGGTCGGCGACCGCATCCTGCGGCACCTGACCGCGACCCCGTACCACGCGTTCTCGATGCTGACGCCGGGAACCATCGTGGTCGCCGAGGAGCTGAGCCCGGCCGACACCGCGCTGATGGACCCGGCCCTGGTCGCCGGGTTCGCGACCGCGCTCGGCGGCGCCGACAGCCACACCGCGATCATGGCGCGCTCGATGGGCATCCCGGCGGTGCTCGGGGTGCCGGCGGTGTCGGCCCGGGTGCAGTCGGGGGTCCGGCTGATCGTCGACGGCGAGGCCGGCCGGATCGTCGTCGACCCGGACCCCGACACGCTCGCCGAGTACCGCCGCAAGGCCGAGGCCCGCCGGCGCCTGGAGCGTCAGCTCAACCGCCTGCGCGGGCTGCCCGCGGTCACCACCGACGGCGCGCGGATCGGGCTGCAGGCCAATCTGGAGCTGCCGCGCGATCTGGACACCGCCCTGCACGGCGGCGCCGAGGGCATCGGCCTGCTGCGCACCGAGTTCCTGTTCATGAACCGGCCCGACCTGCCGAGCGAGGACGAGCAGTACGCCTCGCTGCGGCACGTGGTGGAGACCCTGGACGGCCGGCCGGTCACCATCCGCACCCTCGACGTCGGCGGCGAGAAGCTGGCCACCGCCCTCGGCGAGCGCATCGCCGAGTCGGCCAACCCCGCACTCGGCCTGCGCGCCATCCGGCTGGCGCTGAAGGAACCGAAGCTGCTGGAGACCCAGCTGTCGGCGATCCTGCGGGCCGGCGCCCACGGGCCGGTGCGGATCCTGCTGCCGATGATCTCGTCGGTCAGCCAGGTGCGGGCGGTGCGCGCGATCCTGGCCCGCGTGGTGACCCGCCTGAAGCGCCGCAAGGTGCCGATCGCCAATCCGGTGCCGCCGCTCGGCGTGATGATCGAGGTGCCGGGTGCGGCCCTCACGGCGGACGCGCTGGCCCGCGAATGCGATTTCATGGCGCTCGGGACCAACGACCTGACCATGTACACGCTGGCGATCGACCGCGGCGACGAGCAGGTCGCCGACCTGTACAACCCGCTGCACCCGTCGGTGCTGCGGCTGATCCAGTTCACCGTCGAGGCCGCCCACCGCAACGGCATCCCGGTCAGCGTCTGCGGCGAGATCGCCGGCGATCCGCGCTACGCGCCGTTGCTGGTCGGGCTCGGGGTCGGCGAGCTGTCGATGGCCGGCACCGCCCTGCCGCGGGTCAAGCAGCGCATCCGCCGGCTGGCCGCCGGCCCGGCGACCCAGCGCGCCCGCGCCATCATGGACCAGGTCGACGAGACCCGGATCGCCACCCTGCTGGACGACTTCAACGAAGGGCTCTGAGGGGCGGCCCAAGGGTCGGACCCGGCTTCCGACCGGGCACAACAGTCGCACCGGGCAATTCAGCCTCTCGGCCTCACTTAGTCGAGGCCATGCCTGTCGCAGCCGATGCCGCTCTTGACGCAGTGTCTCTCATGCGAGACACTGCGTGCTGATAGAAGTCCGTCAGACCGACGTGTTCGCCAATTGGTTCGCGCGGCTGCGGGACCGGCAGGCCCGCGCCCGGATCACCGCCCGTATCCGCCGCCTCTCGCTCGGCAATCCGGGCGACGTCAAGCCGGTCGGTGGCGGTGTGTCGGAGCTGCGCGTCGACCATGGCCCGGGCTATCGCCTGTATCTCACGAGGCACGGCGAGGCTGTGGTCGTCCTGTTGTGCGGCGGCGACAAGCGGCGGCAGGGCCGCGACATAGCCCGTGCCATCCAACTGGCACGAGACATGACGAGGACGCCATGAAGCCGAGGACCCGTGCCTGGGACGCCGCGGAGACGCTGAACAGCAAGGAGGACATCGCCGCCTACCTCGACGCGGTCCTGGAGGACGGCGACCCCGAGTTGCTGAAGGCGGCCCTGGGCGACGTCGCCCGGGCGAAGGGAATGACCGACATCGCCAAGGCCACCGGCCTCGGCCGGACCAACCTCTACAAGGCGCTGTCGCCCGGCGGGAATCCGGAGTTCGCGACAGTCGCCAAGGTCCTGAAGGCGCTCGGCCTGCGGCTCACCGTGGTGACCTGACGACCCGCGTAGCGGGCCGACGGTCTGTTCACGGCGGCGGCAGATCCAGCGCCATCCGGTAGTCGCCGCGGTCGGTCAGGCCGAGCCGCTCGTAGAACCCGACCGCCGGGTTGTCGCGAGCGACCGTGAGCTCGACCCGGGAGCGGCCGGTGGCCCGGGCATGGGCCTCGACCGCCGCCATCAGCGCAGTGCCGACACCGCCGGTCCGCCGCGCCGGATCGACCCAGAGGTTGGCGACGTAGAACCACTCGCGGCCGGTCCAGCTCGAATACTTGCCGAAGCCCTGGACGAAGCCGAGGGACGAGCCGTCGGCGGCCTCGGCGATCCAGGCCACGAAGCGCGCCGGGTCGTCCCAGCCGTCGCGCTCGAAGGCCTCGCGGGCGATCACGAGATCGTGGTCGTGGAAGCGGGCGAGGGCCTGGAGCATGGCGAACAGCGTCCCGGCGTCGCCGCGCTCGGCCCGCCGGACCCGGACGTCGCTCACGGCCCCCTCATTCAAGGCCGGTGCGGCTCGGCGAAATAGTCGGCCGAGCGCATCTCCATCAGCCGCGACACCGTGCGGTCGAACTCGAAGCCCCAGTCGCTGCCGGCGTACAGCTTCTCCGCCTCGGCCGCGGCCGAGCACACCAGCGTCACCCGGCGCTCGTACAGCGAGTCGATCAGCAGCATGAAGCGCCGGGCCCGGTCGCGGATCGAATCGGTCATCAGCGGGACATCGTCGATCAGCACCGCGCGGTAGCGGCGGGCGATCGCCAGAAAGTCGCCGGGGCCGAGCGGCCGGGCGCACAGCTCGTCGAAGCCGAACCGCGCCACCCCCTTGGCGGCGTGCGCGACCTCCAGCTCGCGGCCGTGCACGACCACGCTGTCGGCTTCCGGCTCGGCGTCGCCGGTCAGCTCGGCGAACAGCCGGTCGAGCGCGGCCCGGGCCGCCGCATCGGCCGGGGTGAAGAACAGGGTCTCGCCGACCAGCCGGTCGCGCCGGTAGTCGGTGCCGTCGCCCAGGTCGACGACGCCGAGGCGCTCCTTCAGCAGCTCGATGAACGGCAGAAAGCGGTCGCGGTGCAGGCCGCCCTTGTACAGGTCGTCGGGCGGCCGGTTCGAGGTGGTGACCACCACCACGCCGCGCTCGAACAGGGCGGTGAACAGCCGCGACAGGATCATCGCGTCGGCGATGTCCCGCACCTCCATCTCGTCGAAGCACAGCAGCGACACCTGGTCGGCCACGGTCGCCGCCGCCTGCAGGATCGGCGAGTCGCCGGCGCCGCCGGCCTGCCGGAACCGGTGGATAAGGCCGTGCACCTCCTGCATGAACTCGTGGAAGTGCACCCGGCGCTTGGCGGCGACCGGGGCGGCCTCGAAGAACAGGTCCATCAGCATGGACTTGCCGCGCCCGACCGGGCCGAACAGGTACAGCCCGGTCGGCGCCGCCGCCTCCTTGGAGCGGCGCAGGCCGAGCTTGGACAACCAGCCGCCGGCCGAGGCCGACCGCGCCTGCCAGCCGTCGACGGCACGCGCCAGCTCCTCCAGGCGCGCCGACGCGGCCTCCTGGTCGGGATCGCCCTTCAGCTCGCCGGACGCGACCCGCGCCCGGTAACGCGCGAGCGGGCCGCCGGCCGGCGCCGGGACCTCGGCTTCAGCGGCCGCCATTGACGTTCAGGATGGTGCCGACGCAGTAGCGGGCGGCGTCCGACAGCAGCCAGACGATCGCCTCGGCGACCTCGCCGGCGGTGCCGGCCCGGCCGATCGGTACGGTGGCCCCCAGCCGCTGGGCCCGGTCCGGGGCGCCGGCGGTGGCGTGGATGTCGGTGTCGATCATGCCCGGCGCCACGGCGTTCACCCGGATGCCCTCGCCGGCGACCTCGCGGCCGAGGCCGAGGGTCCAGGCGTCGACCGCGCCCTTGGACGCGGCGTAGTGCACGAACTCGTTCGGCGAGCCGATGCGCGGCGCGATCGACGACAGGTTCACGATCGGGCCGCCCCGGCCGCCGCGCCTGGTCGACATCCGGCGGACCGCCTCGCGATTGGCGATCATCAGGCCGATGACGTTCAGGCCGATGACCGAGCGCATGGCGTCGGTGGTCATGTCCTCGACCCGGGTGATCGAGCCGGTGATGCCGGCGTTGGCGACCAGCCCGCCGACCGCCCCGAGCTCGCGCTCGGTGGTCTCGAACAGCCGCAGGATGTCGGCCTCCTCGGCCATGTCGCCCTGGACCGTGACGGCCCGCCGCCCGGCCGCCCGGACCGCCTCGGCGGTCTGCTCGGCGGCCGACGCGTTGCCGGCGTAGTTGACGGCGACGTCCCAGCCCTGCGCGGCGGCGAGGCGGCAGACCGCCGCTCCGATGCCGCGCGACCCGCCGGTCACGATCAGTACCTTTCCCGACATCCTGCCCCCCTGGTCTCGGTGTGGCTGCGTTGGCTATTCGGTCGGCGCGACCGCCGCCAGCGTGACGCGGGCGGTGAGCTGCGCCTTCTCGGCCCCGGCCAGGCCGCCGCCGGCGTCGGCCATCTTCATGGCCCCGCCCGCCTGCTCGGCCCGCGCCATGGTCATCATGCGCGGCTGCGGTCGGAAGCCGGCGGTGAAATCGATCATCCGGATCCGGAAGTCGCGGTCGGCGAAGGCGCCGTTCAGAGCGACCAGCTCGCGCGCCACCCGGCCGTAGATCCGGGCCCGCAACCGGTCGACCACGGCCTCGCGCTCGGCCAGGGTCGGGGTGTACTCGATCGACGCGATCGACAGCGCCCGGCCCGGCCTGGTGGCCTCCTTCGCCTTGCCGGCGAGGTCGGCGAGCGCCGCCTCCGGCACCCGCGCCTCGGCGACCAGCCGCCAGCGCTCGAAGCCGGCGTCGTCGCCGAGCTTGCCGAAGTCGACGATCCGCCACTCGGCCCCGCTGCCGAAGCCCTTCAGGGTCGCCACCAGATCCTGGCGGGCGGCCCCGAACTTGCCGGACTCGACCGCCAGGTCGGCGCCGACCCGCACGGTGGCGGTATCGGTCTCGACCCAGTCCTCGACGGTCAATTCCAGCGTGACCTCGTCGTCGGCGGCACCCTGGCGGTCGATCACCGGACCGCCGTCGGCCCCGGCCTCCGGCACGGCGGTCTGGCCACCGGCAGACTGGGCGTGCGCCGGATCACCCGGCAGGGCGGCCGCCGCGAGCAGGATCAGGGCGGCGGGAAATGCGCGGAATCGGAGCATGGCGAATCCTCTCGTCCGATGGGAACCAGACGGCGACGCGACCATAGCCAGCGGGCGAAAGGATGGCAATCGGAGGGCAGGGCGAAGGATGTGCGAAACGCGCTCTGGGTCCCGGCTCTCCGCGGCTTGGCCGCTACGGCCGGGGTGAGGCCGAGAGAGGAGCGCCCCACCCCCTCATCCCGGACGGATGCGCATCAGCGCAGCCGATCCGGGACCCACGAGGCGACGGGCGAAAACCGAGGCTACTGCCGCGCCACCATCAGCTTCTTGATCTCGGCGATCGCCTTCGCCGGGTTCAGGCCCTTCGGGCAGGTCTTGGTGCAGTTCATGATGGTGTGGCAGCGGTACAGCCGGAACGGATCCTCCAGCGCGTCGAGACGCTCGCCGGTGTACTCGTCGCGGCTGTCGGCGATCCACCGGTAGGCCTGCAGCAGCACCGCCGGGCCGAGGTAGCGGTCGCCGTTCCACCAGTAGCTCGGGCACGAGGTCTGGCAGCAGAAGCACAGCACGCACTCCCACAGGCCGTCGAGCTTGGCGCGCTCCTCCGGGCTCTGCCGGCGCTCCTCGGTCGGCGACGGCGGGGTGTCGGCCTGCAGCCAGGGCTGCACCGCGGCGAGCTGGGTGTACGGCACCGTCAGGTCGGGGACCAGGTCCTTGATCACCGGCATGTGCGGCAGCGGGTAGATCGCGACGTCGCCCTCGACCTCCTCGATCGGCTTCAGGCAGGCCAGCGTGTTGGTGCCGTCGATGTTCATCGCGCACGACCCGCAGATGCCCTCGCGGCAGGAGCGCCGGAAGGTCAGGGTGGTGTCGACCTCGTTCTTGATCTTGATCAGCGCGTCCAGGATCATCGGCGCGCAGTCGTCGAGGTCGATCTCATAGGTATCGACCCGCGGGTTGCCGCCCTTCTCGGGGTCCCAGCGGTAGATCTTGAACTTCTTGATCCGCTTGGCGCCTTCCGGCGCCTTGTAGGTGTCGCCAATCTTGACCTTGGAATTGGCGGGCAGGGTGAACTCGGCCATCGATGGTCCCCGTCTGCTGGTGGGAGCGGTGCGTCGGTGGGGGCGTCAGTAGACGCGCGCCACCGGCGGGATGCTCTCCACCTCGTTCGAGAGCGTGTTCATGTGGACGTCGCGGTACATCGTCGTGTGCTGGTTCTTGTCGTCCAGCCACATGACGGTGTGCTTCATCCAGTTCTCGTCGTCGCGGTCCGGGAAGTCCTCGTGGGCGTGCGCCCCGCGGCTCTCCTTGCGGAGCGACGCCGAGGTCAGGGTCACGATCGCCTGGCTGATCAGGTTCTCGAGCTCCAGGGCCTCGACCAGGTCCGAGTTCCAGATCAGCGAGCGGTCGTGCAGGCCGATGTCCGACATCGAGCCGGCGACCTCGTGCAGCTTCTTGAGGCCGCCCTGCATCAGCTCGTCGGTGCGGAACACCGCGGCGTGGGTCTGCATGGTGCGCTGCATGTCCAGGCGGATCTTGCCGGCGTTGGTGCCGCCCTTGGCGTTGCGCATGCGGTCGAGGCGGGCGATCGCCTTCTCGCTGGCGTCGGCCGGCAGCGGCTTGTGGCCCTCGCCCGGCTTCACGGTCTCGGCGGCGCGGTGGGCGGCGGCACGGCCGAACACCACGATGTCGAGCAGCGAGTTGGTGCCGAGGCGGTTGGCGCCGTGCACCGACACGCAGGCCGCCTCGCCGATCGCCATCAGGCCCGGGACCACCCGGTCCGGGTCGCTGGCGGTCGGGGAGATCACCTCGCCGTGGTAGTTGGTCGGGATGCCGCCCATGTTGTAGTGCACGGTCGGCAGCACCGGGATCGGCTCCTTTGTGACGTCGGAGCCGGCGAAGATCTTGGCGGTCTCCGAGATGCCCGGCAGGCGCTGGTGCAGGACCGCCGGGTCCAGGTGCTCCAGGTGCAGCATGATGTGGTCCTTGTTCGGACCGACGCCGCGCCCCTCGTTGATCTCGATGGTCATCGCCCGGCTGACCACGTCGCGCGAGGCCAGGTCCTTGGCGGTCGGCGCATAGCGCTCCATGAAGCGCTCGCCCTCGGAGTTGGTGACGTAGCCGCCCTCGCCGCGGGCGCCCTCGGTGATCAGGCAGCCGGCGCCGTAGATGCCGGTCGGATGGAACTGCACGAACTCCATGTCCTGCAGCGGCAGGCCGGCGCGCAGCACCATGGCGTTGCCGTCGCCGGTGCAGGTATGGGCCGAGGTGCAGGAGAAGTAGGCGCGGCCGTAGCCGCCGGTCGCCAGCACCGTCTGGTGGGCGCGGAACCGGTGGATGGTGCCGTCCTCCAGGCACAGCGCCATGACGCCGCGGCAGGCGCCGTCCTCGTCCATGATCAGGTCGAGGGCGAAGTACTCGACGAAGAACTCCGCGTTGTTGCGCAGCGACTGCTGGTAGAGGGTGTGCAGGATCGCGTGGCCGGTGCGGTCGGCGGCGGCGCAGGCCCGCTTGGCCATCGCCTTGCCGTGGTTCAGCGTGTGACCGCCGAACGGCCGCTGGTAGATCTTGCCCTCGTCGGTGCGCGAGAACGGCACGCCGAAGTGCTCGAGCTCGATCACCGCCGGGATGGCGTTGCGGCACATGTACTCGATCGCGTCCTGGTCGCCGAGCCAGTCGGAGCCCTTGACGGTGTCGTACATGTGGAAGCGCCAGTTGTCGCCCTCGCCCATGTTGTCGAGCGCGGCGCCGATGCCGCCCTGGGCGGCGACGGTGTGGCTGCGGGTCGGGAACACCTTGGTGATGCAGGCGGTCTTCAGCCCCTCCAGCGTCATGCCGAGGGTGGCGCGCAGGCCGGCACCGCCGGCGCCGACCACCACCACGTCGTACTCGTGGTCGACGATCTTGTAGGATTCCATGACCTCAGCCTCCGAACGACACACGCAGGACCGCGACGATCCCGGCGACCGCCAGCAGCACGGCCGCGAACTTCACGGCGATCAGGGCGACCAGCTTGCAGCCCTCGCCGTGGACGTAGTCCTCGATCACCACCTGCACGCCGAGCTGGGCGTGCCAGAACGTGGCGGCGATCAGCACGACCAGCAGCACCGTGACCGCCGGCGAGCCGATCCAGGCCACCGCCGCGGCGTGGTCCATGCCGGCCATGCCGGCGACCGAGACCACGAACCACAGGGCCAGCGGCACCAGGGCGATCGCCGTCAGGCGCTGCATCCACCAGTGGTGAAACCCTTCCTTCGCCGAGCCGAGCCCGCGGACCCGTGCCATCGGCGTGCGCATCGAGCGCATCGTCTTGCTTGCCATCTTGCGTGTCCTCCGCGCGCTCAGGCCGACGCGATCGCGATCGCCCAGGCGATCACGGTCAGCGCCGCCGAGGCGATCACCGTCGCCCAGCCGGACTTGTAGACGGTCTCCAGCTCGAAGCCGTAGCCGGCATCCCAGAACAGGTGCCGGATGCCCGCGCACAGGTGGTACATCAGGGCGAAGCTGAAACCGAACAGGATCAGGTAGCCGAGCCAGGAGCCCAGGAAGCCCTGAACCACCGCGAAGGCGTCCGGGCCGGCGGCGGCGGCCAGCAGCCACCAGGTCAGCAGCAGGGTCCCGACCGCCAGGGCGATGCCGGTGATACGGTGCGAGATCGACAGCACGCTGGTGAGCTGCGGCTTGTAGATCTGGAGATGCGGCGACAACGGCCGACGGTCAGCGCTCATTCGAACCCCCTCACGGGCAAACCCCCTTCACGGCGTTCCCTCGCGGACGGCGATCCCTGCGGGCTCCGCCCGATCGACTCCGAAAACTAGCGCGCCGGCGCCGTCGGGTCGACGCGGCCCTTATAGACCATTGCCGGGCCTTCACAAACCCGACGATTCACGCACTGCAGCATTCCATATGGCGCGTGGAAAACCCGATGGCCAGCTATCCCCAGGTCGCCGCGCGATCGCGACCGCCCGGGCACGGGCGGCGGCAACCCCTTGTGACACCCGCCGATTTTTCGGCCGAGGTGGCGGATACCCTGTGGATATTTTGGTGGATAAGCATACGTATTTTTGTTTATAAGTATTGATAGGTAATCTTCATCAAAAAGAACCTGTCGTCTTGCATTTTTTCTTGCGCAACTCAAGTCTCTCCGGCACACTTTCTTTATCGCGTGGGGTCCTGATCAGGACGATGACGATCTGGAGCGGCTTGCTGTCTTCGGGATTGCCGTCGTCGGACCAGGACCCGGTCCGAGGTGCCGGCTCTTCTCCTGGGGCTGGGCACCGGTCCGCCGCCGATGCGGCCCGTCGATCCGATGGGCGGTGCGCCCGTGCCGCGCCGCCCGGGCCCGGAGATCTCCGCTCCGTGGCATGGCCGCTCCTTCGGGCCAAGGGAGGGGGCGTCCGGTGGACCGGCAGGTCGTTGCTGGCAGTTCGCGGGCTTGCGGGCCGGCTGCGGGCGCGGTCGTCGGCGCACATCCGGCGGAGTCCGTGCCAAGACAGTCGCGAGGCGTCGCCGGTGGCTGCCTGCGCCCACGTGATTGCGCCCGGTCCGCCGGGCGACGGTCGGGCGCCGAGGTCGTGAGGCTTCGGCGCCCGCTCCGTCTCGGCGACCGGTTCCGGGGTGCGACTCGCTTTCGCTTTTCCGGCGTCGTCCGCGTGCTAGGTTTCGTTCCATGGGAACCGCCCGCACGTTGATGCTGAGCGCCGCCGCCGCGGCCTTTCTCCTGCCGCTTGCGGCCGGTCCGGCCCTGGCCGCCTGCACCGATCCGCCGCAGCCGGGGGTCGACTGGCGGCAGTGCAACTTCGATCGCTACGACCTGGCCCGCATCGATTTGACCGGGGCGCGGCTCGACAACGCCAGCTTCAACCGGGCGACGCTCGCCGGCACCGACTTCAGCCGGCTCGAGGCCGGCCGGGTCCGGTTCCTCGGCGCCGACCTGACCGGTGCGGTGTTCGAGGAGGCACGGCTGCGCGGCGCCGACTTCACCGAGGCCAAGCTGCAGAACGCGTCGTTCCTGAATGCCGATCTGGCGGAGGCGCGGCTGGTGTCGGCCAACCTGCGCGACGCCGACCTGACGGGCGCCAAGCTGCGCGGCGCCAATTTCTTCCGGGCCGACCTGTCCGGCGCCACCTGGATCGACGGCAAGCGGGTGTGT
>Ga0070728_10001002_pt1 | contig 46884 bp, 55 predicted proteins | sample tdDd471_FD_66723 | JGI IMG/M metagenome (GOLD analysis project Ga0070728, IMG submission 66723) | Marine sediment microbial communities from the Atlantic coast under amendment with organic carbon and nitrate - tdDd47.1 | ecosystem: Environmental > Aquatic > Marine > Coastal > Sediment | place... | reverse complement strand
TGTCATGCTTATATCTCTTCTACCGTTGATCCAATGTTTTACAGCATTCGGAGTGACACCAAGAATCTCACTCATTTCACCAACGGAGATACCATTGAGTTCCATGAAACCTTTAAGCTCTTTAGCTGTTAATGCTTTTAATTTTATATTCGGTGCTGGTATCATCACTCGTCTCCTTTAACTTTCCTGTAAAGAACACCGTTGTCAATTAATAAACTATTTACATCAATCGTATTGTCAATGTGTTCATCAACGTACTCTTTAACTTCTTTCCAATATCTATGTCGATAAGTTTCTATCTTACTTTCGAGAAACTTCTGTTCTTGTCTGATCAGTTCACTAGCTTCGTTCATTTTCTTCTCAATTTCAGCTAACTTCGGATGATCTTTAATTAAAGCTACAGGTTCTTTTTTAATCATGTGCTCAAAAAATGCTCTGAAGTCCATTTAGAATCTCCCTTTAAAATAATCATCATCAGTCTCATTTAATAACTTTTGAAGTTTTATAACTGGTATATATTTAGTTGTATTCTTGTAAGTTGAATAGTTGTCTTTATTTTTATCAGACTCGTACACAAACTTATGAATAACTTCTTCGTTTTGAAGAATTTGTAAAGCGAACTCACAAGCTGCTCTTTCTAACTTGTGATTTTTAATATCAACTAGCATCTTTTCTGATAATTGCGCTAACTCAGCTTCAGACTCAAACTCTTCAGAAAAGTACACTTGAATGTATTCAGTTAAAGTTTTAAAAATCGTCTCTCTGATATTTCTGAAGGTAGGTACACTACCTTTATGTGCAAACTCGTGTACTAAATCATGCTCTATTTTCTGAGTGAGTAAAATTGATATATCATTTATATAATTCATTTTCCTATCCTATTTCGTTTAATTGATTGCAGTAAACCGTTCTTCACTCGAACCGTCACTGAAGTTATACATTCTAAGCTCATTGCCGTTGCAAATTTTCCATCGTGCTGATAGCTCACCATTACTGGTATTAAAATAATTAATAGTGAGAGTACCGTTTGAATAATAAGTAATATCAATGTCTCGTGAGTCGGTACAATCGTTATTAAAACAGACTCGACAAGTGACTCCAGCACTACAACCAGTAATATCGTATCGGTAACCTGTACTCTCTTGGTCGTATGTTCGATTGAATATATCTGAATTAATCGAACAGTTATCACTCGTTATTTGTTCTTCGATACTCTCTTCACCGCATGATGCGGTTACCAAGAGAATTAAAATTAATAGTATATTAAGCTTCATTTTCATACTTCCTTTTCAGTCTCAAGTATCTATCGTACTCGCTTGCTTGTTTACGCACCTTTTTAACCACGTCTTCTTTTTTGAGACCGTACATCACGTAGTCTGGTCGATATCTATCGTTCTTATGCTCTTTCGGTTCAATTAATCGAACAGTCAAACACTCCTTGAAGGCCAACAAAAACGTCTCTCTTTCAGGTATTCCGATATCGTGACGTAACAGCAGCAACATATCGAGACCGATAGGAGAACGGAGAGTCTTCATATACTCAATTATTTTACCAGCCTGATCGGCAAACGCAAACTCCACATGCTCAACGTCAGGTATCTCGGTATCTAATTTGAACGGTTCTTCTTTCATAAGCTCGTTATCAATCGCAATGCAAATCAACCTACCAATGGAGATACCAGTCTCTTCTCGTATCTTGTCGAGTTGTTGAAAATGATACCGACTAGCAAATGCTGTAGGTTTGTAAAGTTTACTATCTTTAGTTCTCATTTATTATATCCTGTTTATTAGTTAATTACTACAATGTTCTTAGTTAATCAAGGGTGACCAAACACTTTATTTATATCCCTTGTATTCTCACATCTTAATGTTCTTGGTATCTTACGACACTCTTCTTTCACCATGTCTGATAACTCTCGATGCATTTTTTCAGGCATCGTAGGCGCATAAGAATAACCTGTAATGAATACCAAGAATATAAAGATTATTATTTGCATGTCTCACTCTCCTAGTAATTGATATACTCGTAAACGTTGCAACCGTCTTTGTCATCGTGATCTATCCATTCAACCGAGAAGTCACCGATATAACCTGTATTGTCGCATTCATCACAACCGTCTTCACACTCGCAGCGGTTAGCATCGAGAATTATATCAACTTGCTCGTCATCATAATCACCTATAAATAAAATACGCCCTACCCAGTCTGTTATTTTAATACTCTTATCTTTAAAGCTCATTTTTCAATCTCCTTCCCTATATTGTTTAAAGTTTCAATGGCATTATTACCGTTACGGTATTTTTATTAAATATTGCACAAGGTGATGTCGCATTAATGTATCTTACTTTCAATTCACGCTCTGTTAACACTCGGTTTAACAAGTTGACGTTAAAACCTATCTCAAAATCTTTATCGCTTGTACCTATCTCGAACTCTTCTCCACTCCCGACTGATTCGCAAGGAGTAAGATATACTTTACCGTCTTTGCTAAATAGTTTACATGTGCCACGTATATTAAAAAGTGGTTTTAAGTTCTTAAGATTAATAAATTGATTGACTGTAAAACACTCGGTTAGACTCTCTTCATTTGGTAAAACATTACACCACTTTACATAATCTCGAATGAGTAAGCGACCTGACACAATGAAATTATTTGTATTAATCGTTACGTGCTCTTCACTGAATTTTAATTCTACCTCATTCAATTTATAAATTTTAGCCAACTTTATAATATGTTTGATAACCGTTCTAGGTATTAAAAATGTTTGTTCGTGTTCCGGTAACTCGTGAATGAGACTCTTGATATTTTTAAGAGTGTGACCGTCACAAGCTACAATATCGTTTTTATCAAATGCAATACAATTCAAATGCATTCTAGTTTCATCTTTACTTGTGTGAACTTCTAACTCTTCAAGCTGTTTTACTGATACGGTGTAACTTGCAATGATACCAAGAGAGAACATTTTACAAGGAAACTCGCTATCATCTTCGCTAATTGGTTTATTAAGTAGTGTTATCGTGTTGAGTGGATGTAAACCTTTCGACAAATCAAACGTATTTTTAATGGTGATAAAGGTCTCAAGGTCGGTTATATGTAAACCGTCTTTATCTATACAAGCATTAGTCAGTATCGGTCGATGCTGCTTTTTAAATGCTGTAAAAACTGTTTTTAATTTCTTTAATGTACTCATGTTTCAAACTCCTTACCTATATTGTTTATTTGCTTTCAATTTCTCCACCGAAAACGTTTTTTAATAAATAGTTCGCATCGTATCGAGCGTTAGCGGTATGTTTACGACACCAAGAAGAGAACTTGCGAGACCATCGAAAACCGTTCTTCTTAATGGCATCTATAATTTCTCTATCCGGTTTCTCATCGTGTTTTATGATAACTCTATCGTTTTCGATGAAAATTACACCACCTTTAAAGTAAACAGGTTTTTGATTTTCCTTAGCTTCAATTCTTGCCTTCATTACTTCAATTTTCTTCTTACGTTCTCTAATTCTAGTTGTAATTGAATTGATTCGATACGATGGTACACCGCCATCTTTAATTATTTCTTCTATTTTCTCTTCATTCATTCCAATACTTTCAAGCTCTAAAATTGCATCGTTGACTTGTGACTTCTTAAGTAGTTTATTAACTTCCTTAAAAGCTTCTTTACGTGCAGTTAGTCTATCGACCTCATGAGGTAAAGCATCCAACTCCGCTTCAGGCGATAATGTTCTAACTCTGTTAACTGCTTTGAAATATTTTTTACGCCAATGTTCGAAATGATCGTAAGCTTTATCACGAGACCGCCAACGTTTCTCATGTTGTCTTACGTTGTAATTCGCTGGGCCGACAATGAAAGAACTAGTGCAATTCGATTGCTTGTAATAAATGTCCATAACCTTATCTATAAATTTTTCTTTATAGTTGCCTTGGTTATCACCTAACTCGCTTAAATCACTTTCGAGCAATTCACTATAGTATTGATAATCTTCAACGCCTCTACATTCTCCGTAAAAACTAATTTTATCGTAACTCTTAATCATTGTTTCTTTACATAACTTACTCATCTTACTTACTCCTTTCAGTTATAAAGTATCTAACGAATTGAGAGAGATACTTAAAGCTGTTATCAGTGTTAGGCATGCCGTATCTTGTGCATATTAACTTCATTATATCGTATCGAGTATTAACGATACCAAGTTCTATCTCAATACCGTTCTCGTAGATATTTAAGTATCGTTTCATTGATTAGACTCCTATCGTCTTAATACGTTCAATCAATCTATCTCGTTTACGTCTCAATTCTCTGCGATGCCTGTTAGGTGAACAATTGAACTCATAACCTTTAAGCTTACTTTCAATGTCTGCTAAAATATCCGTTAACAGTTTTACTTCGAACTCTGGAGTCACTTCACTATCAATACTCTCAACCATTGAGGTATAAAGATTCACGTATAATGTGGCGTTATAATACTTACCTTTAATCACTTGAGTTTTAAGGTCACTTACTCGCAACAATACTTCACTGGTCGATCCGTTAACGGTATCAATATAAAATACGTTAACGAATAACTTACCGCTTGGTTTTACTTCTAATACTTTAATAACCGTTTTACTCATAATACTTACTCCTTACTTTACTCGTGAATTTAGCACTCTAAATTTTTCAATATTACTACTTAAATTATTCATAAAATCATCAATATTAGGTAAAGGTCTACTGCTAATATGGCCGTTTAAAGCGTTAACCGTTCGGTTGTTGTCCATCACGATTAACATCCACGTAAGATATTTACGAACGTTTTTAATATTACCTTTATCGTAAGACTCGATAACTTTTACTCTTAATTTATCGGTAATACGCCATTGACCGTCGTTTCCTATTCTATGACGTCTCACCGTAGATAAAGGTAAGTAGTTATTTCGTACTCGATAACCTCGACTGCTAATTACAATTTTAAAAGGTCGTTCTTTTAACGCTTTTCTTATTAGTGTTTGTTCTTTACTCATGATACTTACTCCTTACTTTAAGTCTCGTCAGTACGCCTATGTGACGTAGACACGGCTCGCACCGTGTTTCGACTACTTTTTCAATCGTGCAACGATATCCTCAACACTCTCTCTCTTTTTAGTTGCCTTCACGTTCGACTTGTAACCTAACTTGCTAACCACGTCTTTAAACCGCTTACCGTTACATGTCTTAACTCCTAACGACTCTGCTATCTCCTTAGCTGTCTCGTTAGCTGGTCTCCAGAACCGACCGTCTTTTTTACATACGACTTCGTTAGCGTTAACCGTTCCTGTTAATACTGTTAGTGCAATCAATACTGTTAATGCTTTCATTCAAAACTCCTTTAAGTTAATTAGTGGAACAATGTTCCGTTGAATACAATTTAAAAGAAACCAAGAATAAATGCAAGAATAAAATGAACAATGTTCCAATTATTTTAAGAATAACAATGTTTTTAAGGAGTTATGCGGTGCCTCGTATGAGGCCAAGAATAGAACCGCTTAGTGAGTGAACGGTTACGTGAGACTTCACGTCACTTGACGGTGACTATGCACCTCATACTACCATAAGGTCACGTTTTGTCAACCTTAATGATTCCGGTAACTTATCCTTGGTAACTCTAAATAACTCTTAGTATCTTTAAATAGTGGTCACGAGTACTCTACAAGTACGCTCTACATCTCTCTACGTAGCTCTACATCTCTCTACGATACGGTTAGGAACAATGTTAACCTTAAAGGATACGAAACGGGCGTTCCCGATCGGCTCTGTTGTTCCTGTAAAACTATCGAACATTGTACGTATCTTCTAGCTATCGTCTAGCTATGATTGAACATTGTTCGATTGAACGCAAAAACATTGTTCCTAACCGTATCGTTGAGCGGTATAACATTGTATCGCTGGTGTAACATTGTTAGAGGTCTGGTTAGTTCTCGTTAGAATTTTAAAAAAGAACTTTTAGTTTTAGAGGGGGTGGGGCAAAAATCCGAAGCGTGTCTGTATAGGTAAAGATGCGATCCAAAACTTGTGTAAATTTTGACGATAACTCTTCGTAACGAACAATGTTCGGTAAGTTAACTCCACGTAGAGAATAGTTAACTCTCCACCACTTTATTTTTTTATATTAAAAATTTTGTAGAATAATTTACCCGTATCATTATAGTGCGAATAAATTTTTTCGCTCATGCTCATTTGACGTAATTAATTAACAGCAGGTAAAGTGGTGTGATCGACAAGGAGAACTTAATAATGATAACTCTTGGTATATGTAATGATCCCAGCACCTCCTAAAAGTAAAGGTGAACTCACAGAGAACGAATACGGCTTTATTTTAGATGCTACGTTAAAGCAGAAGAACCGAAGTGATCCGAATGTACTAGGGTTCATTGATTCGTTTGTTAGATGTAAAAGTATTTCTCAAGCAAGTGAAGAAGTCGGTATTCACCGAACGGAAGGTTATAAGATACGTCACCGTAAAGATGTTGCTTTAGCTATTCAGAAAATTATCGACAAGTCTGCAATCAAGCATGGATTTGATGCGAGTGAAATTTTTGAGAGAGTTAAAGAGGTGGTCGAGTTTGATCCGATCATGCTTTACAATACTGACGGTACTTTTAAGAGTAACTTGCACGACATAGCTCCTGAAGCTCGGAGAGTGTTGAAGAAACTTAAAGTTAAAAACCTATATGAGATGCGTGAAGACATTAATGGAATGAAACAGCGGATAATCGTAGGTGAAGTAATTGAGTATGAGTTTTACGACAAGTTGAAGGCGAGTGAGCTGGTAGGTAAAGAGAAAGAGATGTTTAAAAATACTACTCGTGTTGAACATGCTGTAACTAAAGATATGGCAGCTATTCTTTTAGAGTCAGCTAAAAGAGCTGAACAGAAGCAAGTACAAGTTTTTGATGTAACACCAAGGAGTGATGATAGTGATAACGATACTAATTCATAATGGTATAAGACCTGATCCGGCAAACGACTTCGAGTTAGTGCATGATAGTAAATATCGTAAACGTTACTTCGAGAGTTACCCTGAAGGTGGTGGTAAGTTTTGGGATGATAAGCTACTTAATAGTGGTTGTAATAATGTTATCAATGAAGTGATTGAGAGTAACGGTTTAATATTCTGCCCTTACTGTTCCGAGTGGTGTAGTGAGAGTCAGTTCGAAGACATATATAAAGGAGATGAGTGATGGATAAATATACAGTAGATAAAGAAGGTAACGGTAAATGCTTTATCACTATTACTGAGCTTAAGAAGTATCATATAGGTGGTGATATCAGACATACAGCTTTATCAATTCTTAAAGCTTCTTCGGCTCCTATATTTTTAAATGAAAACTTAGAGCTTAAACCTGATAATGAACAATACGAGTGGAGTATGGATTTTCTTCCAGACTCTAATGGTTATATGTATTATTGGAATATTAAAGACAAAGACAAAAAGAAAGGAGTGTTAAAGTGAGACTATTATTAATTTTATTATTCTTGGTGAGTTGTGCAGATACACCTGTGCAAATGGAACCTGTAGAAGAACCTGCCGTCAAGCCTGAAGACTGTCATGCAATACTAGGTAGAGATGGACAACCGTTAGAACCTAAAGTCTACGTGACTCGTAAGCAATATTGTAATTTACATCTCCAAGGTAGCGGATACGTTGACGGTCAACTTATTCAATACGATGGTAAGTCAGGCGGTAATAGGTTTGATTGCTCGATGTTTTATTCAACCAGTAAAGTATCAGGTCTCGTTAAATTCAAACGAGGTAAAAATGCTATCGGTGCTGCTGGTGTAACTCTTATTCCTTTTAAGTCAGTTGCAGTTGATCCGAGTGTGATTAAGTATGGAACTAAAATATTCATTCCATCACTTCAAGGTATTGACGGTCACGATGGATGGGTTATTGCTCACGATACTGGTGGAGCTATTAAAGGTAATCACATCGACTTCTTCGTAGGAGCGCATGACTCAGCATCGTGGAAAGAGTTAGGTCGAGATGTGATAGTTAAGAAGGGTTACAATAAAGTAGTTAAGTCTAAAGCTTCAGGTACGTTTACAGCTTACATCAATGGTAAAGCTATGAAGTTGTGGGCCACATTTTATTACTTACCAAACAAGCGGAGTTGTTGGAAATGAAAAGTTTATTTATAGGTATTGATTTCGATGGAACGGTTGTAGAACACAAGTACCCTGAGATTGGTGAACCGATTGAGAATTGCTTAGAAGTACTTCACAAGCTTCAGAATGCTGGTCACAAATTAATTCTTCATACAATGAGAAGTGGTGACAGGTTGGAGCAAGCGGTTGAATACCTCGATGACGAGGGTATTATTTTCTACGATGTAAATCAGAATAAAACTCAAAAACATTGGACGAGTAGTCCGAAGGTTTTCTGCAATATTTATATTGATGATGCAGCTCTTGGTTGTCCTTTGGATTTCCCAGAAGGTAATGGAAGACCTACCGTTGATTGGTATGCAGTTGAAGAGTTACTTAAAGAGCGTGGAGTATTGAGTGAGTAAAGTTAAAGATGAGTACTACAACGCTCTTAAAATTCTCGATAAGAATAACGTTATGTTTTGTCACCAAAAACAAGCCAAAGGTTCCGGCTGGTATAACATAATTGTTGAAGACCGTTCTAAGAAGCAACACCACTTTACAAGTAATGATTTATCGGATTTACTGTTAAGTCTAAAAGTGGTGTGGGGTTCTTTATTGGGTTCACCAGAACAACCTACTAACAATGAAACGATGAATGTGATGCCAACTCCACCTAAGTTCCCTGCACCACCTCCAATGCCAACACCGAGAAGGAATTAGTATGTATTATAAAGTGACGTTTACTTTCGAAGTTAGAAATTCTGAAAATGTAAGATTAATGAACGAAGCTCTTGAAGACTCAGGCTCAATAGAAGCTCTTGAAAAAGAGTTCCGTGAAGACTTCGCTAACGAGAAAGATATGGAAAATCCTAAAATTAAAATTGAAAAAATAAATGACTAAAGAGCAAGAAGAAATCAAACTATTCCAACAATTAATTGATGAGAACCGTTATGATTTCTGCAAGCTTGTTTATATCATTTTTCCATTCGGTGAGAAGGATACTGACCTCGAAGACTTCTCACCGTATGATTGGCAAATGGAAGAGTGGAGAAAACTCTCCATACATTTAAGTAATCCTGAAACACGTTATCAAACATATCGTCTTATTATTTCTTCAGGTAACGGAGCTGCTAAAACTGCCTTCGGTGCAATGACTATGATAATGCTTCTCTACACTCAGAGATTAAAAGCACGTATCACCGCTAACACTGATCCACAAATGAAACAGATTATATGGCCAGAATACGATATATGGTTTCGTAGAGCTAGGTATGTTGATCAGTTCTTTGAGAAGTTCGGTACATCAATTAAAGCGAAGAATATGAAACTAGCGGAGTCGTGGAGAATTGACACTGTTACTTGGAGTGAACAATCACCTGCGAGTATTTCAGGCCTTCATAATAAAGGTGGAGCTGCTGCATATATTTTTGAAGAAGCTCCCGGTATTCCTGCTGTTATTTGGCAGTATGCTTCAGGTGCTTTTACCGAGACAGGTACAATAAAGCTTCACATGGCATTCGGTAACTCGGATGATCCCGAAAGTAAATTCGAACAAAACATGGGTTCACCTCTATGGAACTCAAGACGTATCGACACGAGAGAATTAAAACACATTGATCCTGAACAAGTTAAAGCGTGGTTAATCGAAGCTGGTGGAGATGAAGACAACGATGACTTTAGAGTTCGTGTTCGTGGTTTACCTCGTAAGTCTGCTAAAGACTCTATTATAAAAATTGAGAGTGTGAACGCTGCCTTTGCGAGACGTAAGACTTTCGATGTTGATAGTGTTTCAAATTTTCCTGTCATTCTTGGTTGTGACCCTGCGTGGACAGGTGGAGATGAGACAACTATATGGTATCGACAAGGACATTACCATTGTCTGCTTGAACGTTTTAAGCTTCGTAAAGAGTTGGGTGAAACCCATCAAGTTACTTATAATAAGTTATGTTATTGGGAACGCAAGCTCGGAGCTGATTGGGTTAACATTGACCAAGGTGAAGGTACTGCAATTTACACTCTCGCTATGAATGCTCACAAGTATCATTGGAATCTAGTAGCTTTTAATTCAAACCCAACCGATAAACCTGATCCGAAAGAGTCAGAGTTCGCAAATATTAGAGCAATGATGTACTACCATTTTCAAAAAGCAATGATACATGGTGGAGTGTTAGATGCTAAAGATGAGTCATGGATTGAAGACACAAGCAAACAATTATGTTGGACTAAAGGGACTCGTCACAAAACAACTTATAAAAAATTGTGTGAGTCTAAATTAGATATTAAAGAGAGAGTCGGTAGTTCTCCTGACTTAGCTGACGGTGCAGTTTTACTTTATGCTCATGAAGTAGTGGATCGTTTACCTGAAAATGAATTAGGTGAAGACGGAGAGTTTAACGTTCTCGGTTCTCAACCTTTAGTTATGAAGTCTCATTCAGTTGATTACGATGGAGACTCACATGACAACTTATACCGTTAAAAGACTCAATTCAATTCTTTGTCTCGATGACAACATCATTAAATTTTTAAACGAAGAAATCCCAAACATTTCAAAACTGTTCGATGATAAATTTGATTTTAATAATTGTGTAATTGAAGGACTTATTCGAGCTGGTTATTTCTTGGTAGTTAAAAGGAATGGTGAAACGACCGGGTTACACGTTTCGTTTTTATCTAAGAGTCCATTTGATTTTAACTGTCGGATATTAACGCAACAATTATTTTATGTAAAACCTGAGTCTGGAAGGTCGGCATATCACCTATTTAAGAAATTTATTGACATAGGTAAGTCTGAAGCAGATCATATAATTACTATGTTGACAAGTCAAACTAACATAAAACCTGAAACTTTAAACAACATGGGATTTAGCGAGTTAGAGACTTTATATAGAATGGAGGTTAAGAAGTGAGTAGTGGAGATTCTGGAAACTCATTTTTTCAAGATATAGTTAACGTTACTACTCAAGTCGCAACTGGTGGTTTAGTAGGTTACGGAGATAACCAAGGTGGTTTCTCAGTAGGTGAAGGTGTCACAGGTCGTGTAGTTAAGTCTGCACTTAAAGATATCACAGGTGCTACCGCTGCTGAAGAAGCAAATGCTGACGCAAGATCAAGATTTGAAGAACAAAAAGCTCAAGCACTCAAAGCTCAACAAGATGCTAAACGACAAAATGCTCGTGATGCTTTAGTTGCAGCTCGATCAGCACAAGCAGCTCGTGGAAATACTAAAGGTCAAACAAGTACTACAGGTTCGCAAGTTTCAAACTTAGGTTCTGAAGAGAGAGATTTTCTAGGCTTATGAAAAAAATTACTAAACAACATTGTGAATTTTTACGTCATCAAGCTAAATCTAAGTTTGATAAAGTCAGAGGTACGTGGTGCGATCTTTTAAGATGGGCCTTACCTTACCGAGCGACATGGATTTTAAGTCAGACTCAAGGTGAACGTAAAAATCAACATATCGTTGATCCAACACATATACTAGCATTGCGATCATTCGTTGCTGGTTTTCTTGAAGGTAACACTTCAGCCACTCGACCATGGGTTCGCATTGGAACCAGAGACGGTCAAAGAGACGATGACTTCGAAGTAAAAAAATGGTTACAGCATTTTACTGACAGAGTTCATTCATATATGTCGTCTTCAAACTTTTATCATGCTGCTGGTAATTTTTATTATGACTATGGTGTGGTTAATACAGGAGCGCACTACATTGAAGAATTAGAAGACGGTTTCTTTTTTCATACATTAATACCCGGTGCTTATTTTGTACTCAATAATTCTTACGGTGAAGCTGACGTTTTAGTACGTGAGTTCTGTCTTAACGTGAAGTCAGTTGTTGAAACTTACGGAACGTATGATGAGGATGGTAAAGCTGATTGGAGTAACATTTCAGGTAACGTTCGTAAAATGTATGAAGAAGGTAACTATGATCAACAAGTCGATATAGTTCATGTTGTTCAGAGAAATCCTAACTATAAACCAAGTGAAGTTGAGATACCTGAAAATAGACAATGGATCGAACTCACTTATGAAATGGGTTTAGGGAACGCTGAGTTTTCTAAAGAAGGTATCATGAATGGTGACGGTGGAGCTTCTATCGACATGGACGAGACTTACCTTAAAACTCATTATACTCAACGGAAACCTTTTATCGTAGGTAAGTCTACCGATGATTTCGAGTACGGAGAAAAAGGGCCAACATTAGACTCTCTTGGTCTCATTCGTTCTTTAAATAAAAAAGCAATTGGTAAAGATGAAGCATTAGAGAAAATGTTATCACCAGCTTTACAAGGCCCTGCAAGTTTAAGAAAGAGTTATGTCTCACAAGCTGCGAATACTTTTGTTCCATTAGACAGTAGATCAATTTCTCAAAATCAAAAAATCGAACCTATCTATCAAATCAACCCTGCTATCGGTGCGCTCATTCAAGATGTGAGTGATATGCGTGGGCAAGTTGATAAATTATATTTTGCAGACTTTTTATTATTCCTTTCTAAAAACCCTAAGACGAGAACTGCAACTGAAGCAAACGCAATCGTTGAAGAACAGCAAAGAATAATTGGCCCTAACTTACAATCGTTAAATTTCTCTTATAACGTTCCGGTTGTTGAGTGGGTTATGGATTATGTTTTACATGAAGACCCTTATCTTATGCCTGTACCTGAAGCACTTCAAGGTCAGTCATTAAAGCCCGAATTTATTTCTGTCTTCGCACAAGCTCAACGAGCTGCTGACTTACCTTCAATTGATAGATATGCAAGTATGATTGCTAATGTCGCTCAGATTGATCCGAGAGTGCTGGATAAGATCAATACTGATAAACTTGCTGACTTGTATGAAGACCGTCTATACTTACCAGCAGGATTGAATAACCCTCAGAGTAAGGTAGATGCGATGAGAGAACAAGCTCAAGCGCAAGCTCAACGTCAACAAATGATGGAGCAAACTATACCTGCAATGGCAAAGGCGGCAAAGGACGCACAAGCAGTTCAACCACAAGCTCAATAAACCTATAAGGAGGTAATATGTATAAGAGAACGATTTTTACTTTATTGTTTGCTTTATTTTTTACAATTAACGCTCACGCTGGTTTCGAAGTTAGAACCGATTCAAGTGGAAGTATTGGACTTTTCAATGTAGTTAATTGTGATGCAAGTTTAACCTGTACTAAGAATAACGGTGGTGTGATTGACATTGCTACTTCAGGTACTTTTAGTGGAGCGATTAGTGCGACAACTGGTACATTCACTGGTGACGTTACTGGTGACGGTGGCGATCAGCTATATGGTTTTCTCAACAACCAAGTAGCTGCAACTGCAACGACTATTACAGCTTCTCAATGTGGTTCATCTTTTATTAATTCAGGAGCGGTTCAAATGGAGCTACCTGAAGCTTCAACTGTTCTTGGTTGTCGATTAACTTTTATCACAGGGAACGCATCTAACTTCGATGTTAACCCGGACGATGCTGATCAAATTTTAGTTGAGACAAATGCTGCCGGAGATGCTATCAGAAATGCGACATTAGGTAACTCAATCACCATTGAAGCTATTTCAGCATCCGAATGGGTTGTGATATCAGTTATCGGAACTTATGCAGACATTGACTAATGAACAATAAGAGATTACAAGAATACGAAATTGAACAGGAAAGAAAGGAACGTCTCGAACATAGAGACGTTCTTTTGTCTATAGCTTCATTGATTAAAACCGATGAAGGTCAAAAACTTTTTAAATATTTATTTAAAAATCTCGAAGTATCACAAGTACCACCTCAAGGTTTAGAAGGTAATCAACTCCATGAGTACTTAGGATTTCTTCGAGCTGGTAACACTATTTATAAACTCGCATGTGAAGCAGCTAGTGAAACTTCAGCTTCCATTTTAGCAAAACTCGAAAGGGAAAGGTATGACGACCTCTACGAACAGCACAGAATCGCAAACGAACTCGAACCAAACGACAACCGATAATACATCGGGATACGATTCAGAACAGACAACTACTGAAACTCAAACTGAAGAAAAGCAGACAACCGATGATTACGGTTACGATATGGGTGAAACTAAAACTGAAGAAAAACCCGAAGAGAAAAAAGTTGAAGAGAAGTCTGAAGAACCTGAAGAGAAAGTTGAACCTTCAACTGGCTATGATGAAGAACCTAAAGTTGATAAGAAACCTGAAGAGAAGGTTGAAGAAAAATCTGAAGGTGATGAAGAACCTAAACTCGAAGAACAAATTGATGAAATTCTTGGTGATATAAACGACAAAGAAACGATTAAGAAGTTTGCTTTAGATAACAACATGACCAAGGAGCAAGTTGAGAATTATATAGCTTTAAGAAAAGCTGAAGACCAACGTTTAATTGAAGAAAATGCTCAACGAATAAAAGAGACTAGAAAGGGTTGGTTTAATGAACTCAAGAATGATGAAGAGTTCGGTGGAGAAAATTTCGATAGAAATATAGCGAATGTAGAAAAACTTTTGGCAAAATTCCTACCTAATACTAAAAAACAGTTGACAGACACTAAGGGAATGTTGCCTCCTTATATTATGCGAGACTTGTTGAAGGTGCATAAAGCATTAAACCCGAAAGCTGAATTAGTGAACGGAGAACCCAAACAAGTCGAAAAGGAAACTACAAATTTCCTTGATGATATGTACCAGTAACCGGAGGATAAAAAATGGCAGCTTTAGGAGCATCATTAGTTACACTTGCCGATGTAGCTAAAAGTAAAAACAAACAAATCGGTAAAGTAGCCGAAGTTCTAGTTGAGCATAACGAAATGCTTAATGACATTCCTTATATGGAAATGAACGAGGGTACAATTCACAAAGAGGATATCCGTTCAGCTTTACCAGAGGTTTATTACCGTAAAGCTAACCAGCCAATCCCGGCATCTAAAAGTACAATTGAAGAACGTACTTTCCAAGCAACTCACTTCGAGTCTAAATCACAAATTGACAGAGCAGTTGCTCAACGTGGTGGTATGGATCGTGTTGCTTATAACCGATGGAACCAAGCTCAAGGTCACTTGCAAGCTCATGCGAATGAATTAGCAAGCCTTATGATTTACGGTTCACCTTCAACATCACCACTTAAAACAGCAGGTTTCTTTGATATTTATTCAACGCTTGCTTCTACTGAAGAAACTAGCAATCAAATTGTTGATGCTGGTGGAACAGGTTCAGATAACTGTTCAATCCTAAAAGTTCATTGGGGTGAGCGTTCAGTTTTCGGTGTTTATCCGAAAGGAACTCAAGCAGGTCTTACAAGAATGGATCACTCTGCTGGTGGTAAACTTGTTAAGATACCGGGACTTGATGAGAACGGAAACGCTGGTGATTTCTGGGGTTACGAAGAAGAGTTCTTAACTGATCACGGTTTAGTTGTAAAAGACTATAGACAAGCAGCTCGTATCGCAAACATTGATGTGAGTAACCTTGTAAGTGGTTCAGGTGCAGCAGACTTAATCGACTTGATGATTTCTGCAAACTATAAGATTGACTCTCTCAAGAACGGTAAAGGTGTATGGTATGTGAACCGAACAATCGAAGCACATCTTCATAAGCAAGCTCTTACTAAAGTTGGAGCTGGTGCAGGGTTGAGTTTCGATAACTTCGAAGGTAAGCAAATTCTTACTTTCCTTGGTGATCCGGTTCGAAGAATGGATGCACTATTAAACAGTGAAGCTCAAGTAACTTCATAATAACCAAGAGAGCTTCGGCTCTCTTTTTTAAATTTTTATTAAAACTTTTTTGGAGGAAAATATTATGATGTTCGATAAAGAGAACCAATTATCAGACGGTCAAGCCTTTACTGGTTCTGCTACCGTTTCTACAAATTCTTATAAGAAGCAGTCAGCAGCTCAAGATATTAGTATCGGTCGTAGAATGGCCCTACTTCTTATCCCAACTGTAGCCGCTGGTGCTGGTTCAACTCACACTCTTGAAGTTATTCAAGCTGACAATGCAGCTCTTACTTCAAACGTTGAGTCGTTGAATAGTATTTCTAAAGTCGCTGCTGACCTTACAGCAGGTAAGATGATTGAGATACCTATTCCTGAGCGAGTTATGGATAAGCAGTATCTAGGTTTCCGACATACTGCAACTGGTGGAACAACTACTATTACTTGTGATGTTTATCTTGTACCACAAGACGAAATCGCTGAGTACAAGTCGTTCCCTAAAAACATTACTGTTTCAGTATAAGTTCGGAGTTTTAAATGAACCAAATGCCAACAATGCCAGTTAAAGATAACGGTGAGTCTCAAGTAGACTCACCTTCTCTAAATGTACCTGAGAACCAAGAGAATGTGGTTGAAGGAGAAAAACCTGTAGTTTATGATAATCATGAAAACAAGGTTAGTAACTCTCAACCTGTTCCAGTTGCTCCTAAATCCGGTATCGAAGTTATTGCTTTACGACCTGGGTTTATTGGACAACGAAGACGTAAAGTAGGTGACAGATTTAAAGTTGCTAAATTTGAAGCTCTTGGTGAATGGATGAAATGCGTTGATCCAACGATCGAAAAAAAGCGCATTGAGTTTTTTAAAGAGAAAAAAAAGGCGAAAGTTTAAGACCTTCGCCTATTGAAAAGCGAGGGTATTAAATGTCTTACACTAGACCGCAGATTTATAATTTAGCGTTATCTGCCTTACAACTATCTAAAGAAGTCAGTGACGTTACTACTGATCAGTCTAATGAGGTGAGAGTTCTCAATACCAATTGGAACGTAGCCTTTGAGTCCACTCTTCAAGATATGGATTTAGATTCGACAGCGAGTATCGTCACTCTTGAACTCATAGCAAATTTATCTACTGATGACTCTTATCCTTGGGGTTATGTTTACAAATATCCAAGTGAATGTATTTATTTCAGAAGAATAGTTTCAGGTGTAAAGCTTGATGACTATGCTACTCACATTCCAAAAAGTACAGGCATGTACGGTGATCAAAAAGGTATCTTTACCGATGAGTCGAGTGCTGAAGCTGAGATCATTTCTAAAAACGTTTCATTAACTACATTGAGTGGTATGGGTGCTTTAGCGATTGCCTATAAGCTTGCTTATCTGTCAGCTCCTTTAATTACAGGTAAAGGTTCTAAGAACCTGAGAAGTGAAATTATGGGTTTATATGTCGATGCTAAAAGTGAAGCTATCGAAACTGACAAGAATGAAAACCATTATTATGAAGACTCTTATAAACGTTCGGAGTGGGTGAGAGAGAGGTTGACTTAACATGGCCTTAAAAAATCAAACTAGTTTTTCTTCAGGTGAAATTGATCCGATATTACATGACCGAATAACTTTAGAGAAATTCAAAAAAGGTTTAGCTACAGCTCGAAATGTTTTGATCGGTAAAACTGGAACCATTCTTTCTAGGTTCGCACGAGCGCATTATGTAAAAGCTAAAAATAATAACGAAGCTATTAAACTTTATTCACCTCCTAACTCGTATATTCTAACTGAGTGGGGTGATCAATACGTTCGCATTTATGATTTCTCAGCAGGTGCAGCGACTCTCGATGCTGAAGTTTCTCACGCATTAACTGAAGACGACTTACCGAATATGCACTTCGATACAAGCGGTAATTATATTTACGTATTTGTAAATGGTGAAGAGATGTTGAAACTTCTTTACAACGATGCTTCACCAGCGTTCGTAGGTTCTTCGAGTAAGTTCGCAATACCAGCGGCTCCTACGAGCTTGTCGATTTCTGCTTCTGGTTCACCTTCAGGATATGCGGTTGATTACTTAGTAACTGCTGTTAAGAACGGTGAAGAAACTTTAAGTGTTGAGAACACGAGTGGTTCTTATAATAAACCTAATGCTGCTGGTGAGAGTAACACGCTTACCGTTCAAGTCGATGCGGATTACGGAAACTTAGACCAATACAATGAAATCAGAATTTATAGAAGGCCAAACGCAGGTGGAGCTTACGGTTATCTTGGTAGCTCTACATCGTTCGTAAATAATGCTGGAGCGTTAGATTGCTCGTATCAAGACTTAGGTAGTCTTGCAGACTTCACAAATGGTACTCAGTCTTTGATTACCAAGTATGGACTTGACGGTGCTGACATTGTTGACCTTGATCCGAGAACAGGTGTTATTTATCAGCAACGTTTACTTATTGCTTTAGGTGAAAAAATATTAGCTTCACGTCCGGGTTATCAGAATAATTTTTATCGAGACTTTCCTTATGATGATGATTCAGCTTTAGCGTTTAAGTCTGGTTCTACAGGTAACGCTCGAATACTCAGAATGATTGACGCTGACGGATTGATTGTTTTTACATCGGTTGGAGTCTTTATTAATGTGGGTACTCTTGGCCCTTCAAATATTGTACTGGAGAAAAAAGGTAGTTGGGTAATTGATGAAGCAGTTCCACCACTCGCTGTACCGGGTGGAGTATTCTTCGTTGATGGTGAAACTAATAGTGTTAGACAACTTGTCTTCTCGGATGCAATTGCAGGTTACGAAGCTTTAGAGCAAACTATATTTAGTAATCATTTGTTTAAAAATAAAACCATTTCATCATGGGCATTTCAACAAGGTGTAGTTCCTTTAATAACTGTTACGTTCAGTGATGGAACCTTCGCTACTTTCACGTATCATTTCGAACATCAAATGCGAGCGTGGACACGTCACGACTCTGTTTATCCAGTAGAGCAAGTTGAAGGCACTGGTGTTGCAGACTCGACATTTTACGTAACTAATAAAAATGGACAACGGTACATCGAGGTTAGTTTACCAAGATACGTACCTGCTTCAACTGCTGAGTCGAATACTGAGAGTGATAAAATAAACCTTAATGCTTTTATGGATGCTGTTATTACAACTCAGAATTTATTAAACGATAGTTTAGCAGGTAGTGATGTGTTCGAATTAACTCCTGTGGTAGCTGATACGTGGGATGGAGAACTTACCTTAACGTGTGGTACTTCGGGTATTTTTACAACTGGTACTTTCGGAGCTGTCGGTACAATCATGCGGTTCTTCGACACTACTGATAAGACAGCGGTTGATTTAGAAGTAACTGCAAGAGCTAGTGACGATGAAGTGACAGTTCAACCTTCTTGTGAGTTTCCTTCAGCTCAAGCGACCGGGTTTAAATTATATCAAACATTCGATACCGTTACCGGGTTGGATCACTTAGAGGGTGAGAACGTAGGTATCTTACTTGATGGGTACGTTTCAAACTCTCCTAACAATGATCAAGATCAATACGCAACTGTCACTGTTTCAAGTGGTTCAATTACAATACCTCAAAATGAACGTGGAGCTATTATAGTTGTAGGTCGTCCAATTACCGCTGACGTTAAAACTCTTAACATCAATACAGTTTCACAAAGTCCAACTATCGTTGAGTCTCTTAACGTTAATAAGATGTATATAAGAGTTTTTGAAACTCGTGGACTTTACGGAGCGAATGAGTTTCCAGAAGAAGCGAGTGGTGGAGTTGACGGTTCTAGTGTTCTTGGTATGGAAGACTTAGATAGTTTCCGAGTACCAAGTGAAACCGATTTAATAGGTAACCGTTACAAGCAGCCTGACTCTTATAGAATTGAACAAACTCTCGCAGGTAAGTGGGAGTCTCAAGGCCAAATAGCTTTACGTCAAGTTGATCCGGTTCATTTTGAAATCATGTCAATCATACCTGACGTTGAAGTTTTAGATAGGAGATAAGTTATGTCGATGGGTATTTATTACGGTGGAATGGCAGCTTTAAGTATTGCTCAAGGTCACTTCACAGCAGATATAATTAGACAACAAGCTGACTTAAACAAAGATATCGCTGAAATGAATGCTGAGTTTGCTGAACTCGATGCTTATAATGCTGAGATCGAAGGTTACTCTCAAGTAGCTCAATATCAAAAAATCGTTGATCAGACAGTTTCTAAACAACGAGCGGAGTTAGCCGCTGCTGACGTTGATACTTCCTTTGGTACTGCTTCGAGTTTTGAAGCTGAAACTAAATTCATTGCTGAAATGAACAGAATGGAAATTCAAAAACAAGCTTACGAGAAAGCTATGGGATACCGTTCACAAGCTAGAGATTATCGTCTAGCTGGTTTCTTAGGTAGAGCTAAAGCTGAAATGGAGGCGAGTACTGCTGAGTTCGAAGGTAATGTCGGTGGTATCAGATCAATTGCTTCAGGTTACAATTACGTTTCAGGTGGCGGTCAATCAATAGAGTAAGGGGAATATATGCCTGTTAAAATACCACAACTTCAACAAATTCAACAATCAACTAACCAAGGAATGCAAGAGCAACGCATACGAGGTGAAGCTCTCGATGTATCCGGTACAGTTAAAAGACGAGCTTCAGCGATTGCAGGATTGGCACAACAAGGTGCTGAGATGTACGTTGATTATGAGAACGATAAAATTAAACAGTTATCTAAAGCTGGTGAGAATGAATATACGTTCTGGTATCAATCGGAGTTAAGTAAACTTAAAGAACAACCGGGTGATCCGACGCAAGCTTACAATGAGTTTGAACAACGAGCTGACGCTAAACTCGAAGAGATAGTTAATCAAAATGATGACATGTCTGACAGAGTTAAAAAATCTCTTCGCTCTTATATGTCCAATGTCGAGTTGAAAAACAGACGTGACTTTCATACTCAGTTCGGAGTTCAACAACAAACTTACGAGAACACTTTATACACTGACAATATCAAAATGAAGCAACTGAACATGTCCAGACATGCAGGTACTTCAGATGTTTTATTCGATGCTGAAATGGCAGATATGTCGGACACTATCGTTGAACGTGGTTTAAAACGTGGTATTGTTGAAGCATTACCTGACGATGCTGAGTCACCTGATTATGTTATAAGAAATGCTGACGGCACTAGAAGCAATTATAAACTTACGAATGCAGCTCAACTTGAACTAGTCAAACATCGAAGTGAAGCATTGACAGGTTCAGTTGAAGCTCTTATCAACGCTGGTCAATTAGATAAAGCTAAAGCTTTACAAGATCGAGTAGGTCAATTCATTGATCCAAGAGAAAAAGCAAGACTCGATAAGAAGTATAAAAAAGCTGACGCTAAAGAAACAGCTTATGAGTTCTTCGATAAAAACCTTAGAGGTAAACCAGCCTCAGAACAAATGGCAATTATCAGACAACAGAAGACTGAGCTTAGAGATAACCTTGAAAAAATTAAAGAGTCATTCGACAGTAGACGTGAACGTGACACTAAGAGATATCAAAAATCAAACTACGATACCTTGATGAAACATGTCCTCAAACGTCAAAATGGTAGCAATCCATATAGCGGTATTTCAGACTTAGAAGACGATAGTGTTTATAAGCAGACTTTCGAGAACATGTCAGCGGATCAACAAGAGACTATTCTCTCTGCTATTAAAGCTCCTAAGAAAACCGCACCAGCAGCTCAAGCTAAAATTCAAGACTTAATCTTTGGTAACCTTGATGAAGACATAAGAGATGTATCACCGGGTGATTTTCAAACTTATCTGTCAGGTCTTAACGAGACTGATCGAAACCGATATACTCGTATTTATGAAAAGCTTAATAGCGAAACTGCTGGTCAAGAACGAGCGTTCTATAAAAGATCAGAGACATTTTTAAAAGATGAAATGCTTCGTTTAGAAGTTATTGAGAAAAACGATTACGGTAAGTTTGACCAAGAAGACGAGATTAAACTTATTGAATCGAGAAATGATTTATTCAAATATCTGTCTGAACGTGAAGGTGTTTTAGACGATGCTCAATTGAATAAGTACGTTCAAGATTACGTAAAAGCTAAAGTTGAAGAGAAGGCCTTTACGCCTCCAACGTTTAGGAGAATGCGACCAGCTCGACAAGCTGACGATAGAACTCCAATTAAAGCTGAGACTCTTGATAAAAATACTATGTTCAAAATGAAACGTAAGTTTAAAGAGAAGTTCGGTCGGTTCCCTAAAGCTAATGATCCGCAATTTCAAACGTTCATACAAGGTGAAATCTAATGGAAAGTTTAAATGAACAAAGAGCTATCGTAGAAACCGAAGGTGTTTCACCAACCGAAGCAGCTAAAAATATTGATAGAGCTTCTTTATTTGATATTGAGAACCCTGATAATTATGTTGATATGAAGTCTCAACTTGATCCGCAAGCTGACGCATACGAGCGTTTACCTAAGACTCGAATGGAACCTGTAGTGAGTGAGTTCGTAGCTCAATCAAAACAACACCGAGCTTTAGCTGCTGAAGACTTAGACTCTTTAAATTATTTTGAGAGACAAGCTAATTTAATGGGACAGGAGATATTCGATAAACCTTCCATTAACCAAGATATTATGGAACTCAATCTCAAGCAAATGGACGATCCTGAGAATTTCACCGAAGGTGATGCTGAGATGTTGAGGGACTTGAATGAGCAACGTATTCAAATGGCAGAAGAAGACTTCGGTATTGAAGGAACCATTGAGAAGTTACCAGCTAAAGTAGGTGGAGTTCTAAGTGAAGTCGGTCGTTCATTTTATCGAACTAAAGAACTCATTCTAGGTACAACTGCCGCTGGTGCTACCGCTGGTGGATTAGCTGGTTTAGGTATTCCAGTACCCGGTACAACCGTTATTGGTTTAGGAGCTGGTGCTGCTCAAGGTATGGTTGGTGGTATGGTTCTCTCAGGTTTTTGGGATGGATACCAATCAATGCGAGCAAACATGTTTAATGAACTTGCATATCTTAAAGATGATAAAGGCAATGACTTAAATCTTGATAGAGCTACTAAAATAAATATATCTCACGCTGTAGGTATCATGGGTGGTTTAGCTGCTGGTACTGTCGGTTACGTTATCGGTAAAGGTAACCCGGTAATGCAGAAATTTATTTCACCTAAAGCCGCTGCTCAAATTGTGACAAGACCTGCTTTAAGAGCGAAGTTGAATATTCTTGGTTACATTGCAAAATCCGCTGCTGCTGGTGGTGGTGCTGGTACTGTAGCTGAGTTAACTAAAATTGTAGGTGAGAACTTCGCTAAAACTGAAGACATTGGAGAAGCTTTAAGTAGTGTAGTCGATCCGAAGAATATCGAGAGACTAGTTGAAGCTGGTATCATTAGTGCTGGAGCTGCTGCAACGATAGCAGGTTTCACAGGTGTTGCAGGTTACGGATCACTTAAAGCTAAATATCAAAAAGGTATTAGAGTCACTAGAACCGATCAACCACGTCAGACTATGATAGGAGACGGTGATACTCCACCACCTACACCTCCAACTGCTACACAGAGTGTGGAGTATTTAAACAATCCTGTAAATCAATCTCGTAAAGTTTTAGTCGTTCAAGACAGAATGACTCGTATGAGTAACGCTACCAAGAATACCAATGTTAAAAAATTCAGTTACGGTGAAATGAGTCGTTTGAAGAAAATGCTTTACAGTACCGTTGGTCTTAACGAGAACGTATTCCTTCATATCGAAGACGTTCAGCAATTTGCTAACACTCCAGAGAAGCAAGCAATAGCAAGTCAAATTATTGATCCCACAGGCAAGCTTCAAAACTATGTTGAGATTCTAGGTGATACCCCAGTTGAAGTTAACATGGCAGATTTCTCAGATTACATTGACGAGTTCCCAGAACTCTCAGATTACATGAGACTCAAACCCGATGGGCCAAATCCATTAGAAGCGAAGAACTACGTAGAGCGATTAGCTGACACTCGTGAGAAGGGTAAAGAGATACTTTCATCTCTTGGTGTCGGTGAAGGAATGACACCTGAGCAAGAAGCTATGATGAGCGATATAGTCTCACCAGTTAATGAAGCTCGACAAGTTTTCAATGAGAATGAGTATTACGACTCTCCAACTTTTACCGATAGCTTAGAGGGTATTTATACACCTAAAGATGTTGAAGAATATAATACAGCTCAACTCGATGCTCGTCTTGAAGTAAGTAAACTTTTAAAGCAAGATGTGGAACGTGATTTTACTCGACAAAATAAAGAACTCTTTAAAGAGATTAACGAAGAACAAATAAAACAGGATATCGCTAATGAAGAAGTTACTTTATCAGTCATTGAAAATTTTGCTGCAAAAAATATTAAACATGATTATGTAAAAGAACTCAAAATGAATCATGCGAAGAAAGGTTACTCACCATTCGCTATTGATCCCGACTCATTGTTACCTAACGTAAGAAAACGATATGAGAATGATCCGATTCTTAAGAAAAGAAAAGTATTTGTTAAAGGTGGTTTAAAAGTAGAAGAAGCTGCAAACATGTTAAATGTTTCAAATGGTAATAAGCTTCTTAATATCCTTGCAACTAAAAAAGATCGTAAGCAAATTTTAGCAGCTCGAAGACAAAAAGAGATTGATCTTAAAAACCAACTTGAGCAAGCTTTTAAACCTGATAAGATTGAAGCATTCGACAATGCGTTCACCAAGCAATCATTAATTCATAGACGTGAAATGAAGTTTATGAAAGATCAACGTTGGAGTCAGACTAAGAAGGGTATCAAACGTATCGCTTCACCTACTCCTAGAATTGAAGAGATTAACGCTGTCGCAGTAGAACTTATCGGTGCTACTCAAATCAAAAATATTAATCCTAATAAGTTTGCAGTAGGTGAACGTAAATCTCAACGTAAAGCTGTTAATCACATTTTAAATAACGAGGTCTTCGAAGCGTTTAAAGCTAAAGAGCGAGCTATCTATAACAACGAACTTACGAGAGAAGCTTACCGAGCGAAGCAAGATATTTATAAAATTCAACGAGTGATTAAAAGAATTAAAACTCCTGAAGGTCAAGCGACTCTTAAAGAAGCTGGTTACTTGGATGCTTACAATGAGATAGCCGATGTATTCAGACTCGACACGAGTTCACGAGGTTTAGCTAAACAAGGAGCTTATGACAAGTTTGTTAAAGAACAGGTAGAGTTAGGTAACGGTGATTTTACTATTCCTGAGAAGTTCGATAACCCTCAAGAGTCTGCTCGTGAATTAACAGTTGATCAATATCGAGCTATTGGATACCGACTTGAAGCTTTATATCACCAAGCTAAAATGAAAAATAAGTTAATGCGAAAGTATGACAAGATCGAAGGCCTTCAATCCGTTGAAGCTATTGCTGAGAAAATTCACAATGAATTATTAAATCACCCTTCATATAATCCTAAGAAATCTCAACGACAGTTACCTAACACATTCTCGTGGTTAGAAGAAAAAGCAAACGTATTCAGTACAGCTCTAAGTTCACTCACAAATATTAAAAATTTAATTGCAGAGTTGGATCAAGAGCAATTAGATGGATTATTCCACAGACTTATGAGTAAGCCTTTAAAAGACGCTCGTACAGGTAAACGTAACGAGATGTACGAAATCGCTAAACACGATAAAGCAATGGTTGAGAAATACGGACTTACTAAATTCAAAGAAGCTTTTAACGATTTCAGGTTTATTGAAGAGTTTCAAGATATACCTTCTCTTGGTAACGGTAATTTAAGAAAAACTCATTTAATGGTTCTTCAAGCTTATATGGGCGATCCCGATGGACGAGCTAAAGTAATCAATTATCGAAACACCAACAATGAACAAATGACTTATGAAGTAGTTCAATCAGTTCTCGACAGAGAGTTAGATGAAGCTGACGTAGCTTTTGTTCAAAATTACTTAGTTAATAGATTTAATCGTTACGGTCAACGAAGCGTTGATCTTGAAAAAAGAACAAACGGAACCGATGTAAATTTAATCAAAGGTGTTGAATTCGTTCATCGTGGAAAAGTTTACCCCGGTGGTTATTACCCTCATCAACATCAATTCATACCTGACGAGAGACGTATTCAAAAAGAACTTGAAAGTATAATGAAACACGCTGGTAATTTAATGTCTGGAACCGATGAAGGTAGTTTCTTTGCTAGATTACGTTCTGCTGAAATGACTGATCAAGGTAGGTTACAAGAACGAAACGGTAGTGATAGACCGCTTGATTTAGATTTCAACAATGTTTACGAATTCGAAGAACAGATACTTCATGACCTTCATTTCAGAGAGTGGGGTATTGATACTTTTAAAATGCTTAAGAACCCTGTCATAGCTAATGATATGAAAAATGTTTTAGGTACTAAAAAGTTCTCATTTTTGATTAACTCTATAAAAGATACGATAAGTAAAACTTCAGAAAAAGAAGTAGTATTATACTCTGAACAATACCAAGGTGTTAATAAAGCTGTTCAAACCGTTCATTCACTCCACGCTGTTAAAACAATCGGTGCGAACCTTTCAAGTTCACTTATTCAGTTTGACTCTTTAAAAAACTTACCTATTCGCTTCGGTGGTAAGACAGCTAAATACATAGGTAAGTCTGCGAGTAAGTTGTTAAGCAATCCTGTAATGTTCGATGAGTTTACTAAAATAGCTGAAGAGATTAACCCTGATATTAAATTTGAACGTGATAATATTGATAGTGCAATTATTAAATCAAGTTATGACTACGTTCCGGGTTATCAACCATTCTTTAAAAATTATAAAAAAGGTGCGCAGAAAGTTTCATCAATACGTGACCTTCAGAAGAAAATGATTGACTTAAGTTTTGGCCCGGTAAGAACAGTTGATAGGATTAATAAAGTTATTGTGACATTAGCTTTAAGTGAACAATTCTCAAACGGTGAGATTGAAGGCTACCCTTTAAGTCGCATTGAAAAGATGAGCAATAAAGAGCAAGCTGAAACTTTACGTTCCATTACTCAACAAGCTATCGACTTAACACTTACTGCAAGTGCGCCTGAAGACAAGACAGCTCTTGAGAAGAATAAAATATCAGCACTATTCATGCGTTACTACACTGACCGTAGATCAAGTTTTAATTCAGCATTGTCACGAGGTAGAAGAATAAGAAGTCAACTAGGAGAAGCTGCTGAAGGTTTCCGTGAAGGTAACAAAGGAAAATTTGCTAAAGGTGCTAAAGGTGCTATGGGTGGTTTCGCAACATGGGCGTTAGCTGCTGGAGCTTCACGTTTATGGATTGATATGATTAGAGGTAATGAAGTACCTTTAATTGAAGACGTAACCAAGATAAAGAACGATGATGATTTTGTGGACTATATGATTGACTCTACTTGGTATTTTGCAAGTTCTCCAATAAGTGAAACGCTCGATACTATCCCTTGGATTGACGGTATTAAATATTCAGCGACTCGTAAACAGCGATCAGATTATCGAACAGTGAGTGTACCTTTTTACGGAGTAATGGGTGATATCGCTATGGGGTACGCTGCTCTTAATGATGCACTTTCAATGGCAGTAAAAGGTAAAGGCTCACTAAGTAAACTCGACCGTAAAGCACTTTTAACGAACGGTGGTTACCTTCTAGGTGGTGCGCCCACTAACGCTATATGGAAAGGTTACGAGTTTTTGAATGGGCGTGAAGTATCGAGAGTTACTAGAAATACCTCCAACTTAATGAAAGACCTCAACAAAAATATAAACATGTTTATCGACAGGTTTAAAGATGATCCCGATGCGCAGGTTTTCATCAACGACTTAAAAGAGTATCAACAAAACGTACTAGGTGCATTCGCTGAAGACGTTAAAGAAGTCTTACCTGAAAACATCAACGAGTCGATGGAAGCTTTAACGAGTGAAGGTGATTGGACAAAATATAACGAAGACACTGGAGCTGCTGGCATCTATCAATTTACTGAAGAGAGATGGAATGAGATTAAGTTAGCCGCTCCTGAGTTAGCACTTACCGATAACGGTAGGGTATCCAAGGACTCGACTCAGCAACGTAAGGCCATGAAGTGGAGTCTTGAAGACACCGCTCGTGGTCTACAATTATATGAAATACCTGTCAATGAACGTACACTTTACGGAGTTCACAAGTTCGGTTTCGATAATTTCGTAGCTATCGAGCAAGCAGCAGGTGACGAAGAGTTGTCTAAAGTACTAGGCAAACAGGTGGAAAATGATCCATTATTTAAAGGGCTTAAAACTGTTAAATCGGTCAAGTCTCACATATCTAGTAAGGTATCGAAACTAGAAAAGAATTGACAATCGAAGACCGATAATGAAAGGATTTTAATATGTCAAGATCAACTTATGATGTAAAAGAAACATATACAGGAACCGGATCATTAGCGACTTACACGTTCGACTTCAAGATTACTGATAAGTCACAACTCTTGGTAATTGAAGTTAACGATAGTGGAGTGGAAACTCAACGTGTAGACGGTGATGATGTAACTTACTTGTCGAGTGTAACATTCGATGAAGAGAACGGTGGCGGTACTGTAGTTCTCGCAGCTAACCTTACTAGTGGTTATAAACTTATTTTTCTTCTAGCTGAAGACTCACCAAAACAAACATACGAGTTTAGAAATAAAACCAGCTTCACACTTAAGAAGTTTGAGAATGCTCTTGATGAAATAGCTGGTGCTGTTCAACGTTTAGCTTATCGAGCGAAGCAGACTTTTAGAATACATGACCTCGATGATGAAGAGACAATTGATTTACAATTACCTCCTAACTTTAGCGATAACCCTAACACTGTACCTATAATTAATTCAACTGCTGACGGTCTTATATTTGGCCCAACGGCTAACGAAATTCAGAATGCTCAAGGTTACGCTGAAGCTGCTAGTGATAGTGCTGACGCTGCTGCGACTTCAGAAACCAATGCTGCTACTTCAGAAGCGAACGCTGCGACTTCTGAAGCGAACGCTGCTGCTGCTTTAGCTTCAGCTTTTTATAGAGACATTGTTTACATTGATAACACTGACTCACCTTTAACTATCACTCAAGCTCATAACGGTAAGCTTATTCAAATGGACTCTTCAGGTGGAGCTATTACAATTAACTTACCAAGTATATCAGGTCTCGCTTTACCGTTTAATATTGCTTTCAAATTAGCAACTGCTGGTAATACAGTTACAATCAATCGTAATGGAACCGACACAATTGAAGGAGCTACTTCAGTTTCTTTAGCTTTAGCTGGTCAAGGTTATCAGCTTGTTGCTGATGATGGAGCTTCACCTGATCAGTGGGGTAGATTAGATTTAGGTATTGTACCTGACTTAAGTGTAGTAACTGCCAAGCTTGCGAGTGAAGCTGTAACCGCTGCAAAGATGGCAACTGGAGCTGTAACCGCTGCAAAGATGGCAACTGGAGCTGTAGCTAAACGTACAGTAACTTCTAAGACCGCTGCTTATACTGTGACTACAGCAGATCAGATTAATCTTGGTGATGCGACAAGTGCTGCGTTTACTTACACCTTACCAACTGCTGTAGGGAATAGTGGATTGGAGTTAGTATTTAAAAAGACTGATAGCTCATCCAACGCTATTACAGTAGACGGTGATGGATCGGAGACGATAGATGGTGAAATTACAATAGACTTAGAATTTCAAAACGATTTTATTAAAATAATAAGTGATGGAACTAACTGGCAAATTATTGAAAAATTCCTACAATTTGATGAGGTTTTTTCTGCTAAGATAGGAACATCTACAACTATCACTAGTCAAGGTCATAAAGATGCTATCGCTAGTGTATCTTACAATGGTACAGTGAAAGTCATAACACTGGTTTCAGGGTTATTTAGTAACCCTCCTGCGGTAATCGTTTCAGATAATAGCGCACACTCTTCTAACTTTATAAGGGGTATTGAAGTTGTAAGTGTCTCAACAAGTGTGATACATGTTCAATGTACTAATCACAGAAGTGATTCTGGTTCCTTTAGTAATTCACAAGATAGAAGTTTTGATATATTTATTCAAAGACAAAGGTAAACCTACCAAGGAGGATATATGGCAGGTAAGTTTTCATTTATTAATACTGTCACTGGAGGCGGTAAGAAGAAACCAGCTAAAGGTAAAGGTTCGTTAAAACTATCCAAGAAAAAGATTGCTAAATTTAAGAAGTCTTTTAATAAGAAGGAAAGTTAATCATGAGTGTTGAGAAGGCTGAAGTTAAAGAAATTAATAAAGTCATCATGGGTTCTATCGGAACCATTGCGGTCGCACTTATCTTGGGTAGCGTAGGGATGATTTATAGTTCCGACAAATCTAACGAAGTCTTCTCAGCAAAACTCGACTTCATTGTTCAAAACATGAAAGACCTTAAGAGTGATTTAAAAGAAATGAAAGCTAAATACGACTCAGCCACTTATGATAGGTGGACTCGTACCGATCACGCAGAGTTCAATAAAGTCATCCAAAATAGATTTTTCGTTATCGAGAAACGTCTGCTAAAACTAGAAAGTATTAAGTAGCACTTAAGCTACAAATGGAGGATACCATGAAATATTTAAAGTTAATCTTTATGTCGTTAATCTTTTTACCGTTGTGTTTGTTTGCACAAGATGTTGTAACCGATGTGGTCGTTAGTAATGAAGACTTCATCAAGCTTCTCATCGAGTCTATCGGTGGTGTTAAAGGAGCTTCAACTCTTGCAATCGTTGGTATTGTTGTCCAACTTGTGATGGCATTTTTCAACACTAAGTTCGGAGGGAATCTTGTCAAAGGTTCAGTTAAGCTTTTAATTGTGACAGGGTTAACTTTAGTTGGTGGTGTGATTGGTTTAATGGTCAGCGGTGGTTTAGATATCGGAGCTGCTTTAATTCACTCTACAACTCTCTCAGCTTTAATGGTTTTCGTTAACCAGTTAATTAAGCAATTTAAAAAAGAAGACTAATCGAATGGGTGACTTATTTCAAGAGCTAGTATTTGATAAGCTCGTAGACATTGCTTTAAAACAATTATTCACAAGTGTCCCTGCTCTTGGGTGGGGGCCTATCGGGTGGTTGACTTCGTTTGCTGTTAAGAAGTTTGCAACGTTTATGTATAAGAACATTAAAGAGTTCTTGGTTATCGAAGCGATTGCTTTTAGAAATAAGTCACTTCTTAAAGAGTACACTAATCAATCTGTCAAACTTAAACTCGTTGCTCGCAATGGGTTCGATACTAAGGAATACCAAGATGCTAAGAAAATTGCTCATGAAGCAATGGATAATGTTATTAGCTTTAACGTTGCTAGTGCTTCTTAATTCATGCGGTTCAATTAAAATAAAAAACAGTGAAGTATGTGCGGTTAAAAGTTTCTTACAAGACGGTATGTTTTGTGCTGAGACTTTAACGGATAAGAGACGTGAGCTTACCTTTGAGCAAATGGTTGACTTCTTAGAACCTAACGTAAGAACTAATAAAGGTGCTGCATTCTGCACGTCAGCTCAACATTATATTGAACAGAAAACTACACTTGAACAAGCGTGTGCTTTATTAGAAGACAGGTGTACCGTGGAAATTAAACAAGCTATCCAAGGACTTGAACGTGCAGCGAATAATACAGTTTATAAAACAGTTACTAAACCAGTTGTTCGGATTAAAAAGAAACAACGATACGAACCAAACTTCGGAGATAAATGATATGTTAGCAAATTTTTTACAAGAAGCTTTTAAAGAAATGAATGTTAAAGAGATAGCAGGTAAGAACCATAACCCTAGAGTTCTTCAGTATCACAACGCTACGTCTCTTAAAGCTTCAACTGACGAGGTTCCTTGGTGTTCATCGTTTGTTAATTTCATTGCTCAAAAATGTGGAGATAAAGGAACGAATAGTGCAGCAGCTCGATCGTGGGAAAAGTGGGGTAAGAAATTATCGAAACCTGTACCGGGTTGTATTGTAGTTTTTAGTCGTGGTAGTAATCCTGCGTTTGGACATGTGGCTTTTTATTTGTATGAGAGTAATAATAATATTTATGTATTAGGAGGCAACCAAAGCAATAAAGTTTGTATCGCCCCCTATGCGAAATCTCGTTTGATCTGTTATAGAGGTATTTAATCTCTAACCATTTCGAAGTGAATAGCAGCAGCTAAATGCTTGCTTAACTCATTATCGCTTTTTACACGACTTACTAAAACCTTTTTAAGAGCATGAGCTTCGTCAACTTCTTCTTCACTTTCGAAGCTGCTCTTATCAATCTTAGTAAGAATTTCCTTGACTGACTTGTTGTTCTCAGCCGTTCGAGCATCGACTACATCTTTAAGTTCTTTTAATCTTTCTAACATGTTCATATAGTTTTCCCTCCTTCAGCTTCACGGTTCTTGAGCTTATGGTCAGCTCGTGAAGCATTGTATTCTAGTTTCTCTTTTATAGCACCGTCAATGTCGATACCTAAGAACCCAGCTAAATCAAGAATGCGGATAATGGTATCCGCTAACTCAACTTCAACCATAGGTCGATGTGGTAGGTGATCATCCATTAAACCTTTTCTCATTCCTTCAAGAGCTTCACTTAGTTCCGAGTGACATAGTGCTATTTTGCATCCGATAGTTTCAGCAGACTCGTAATTGTACTTGTTAGTATTTTTACATTTACTCAAGTTTAAAACTTGCTGCTCATTCCACCAACCGACATTGTAATTGTTTTCAAAAATTTGTTCTGCCATTTCATTTAAGTTCATTACTTAAACTCCTTCTTAATTGTTAACGGTGTATTATCTTTACGTCTTTTGTGAAGACTCCACTTTAATTTATGATGAACGCACTTCTTATTAATCCTGCTGATTGAATTGGCAATAGAAATCTTGTCATCAAATGGTTTCTTGGTTTGTTCAAATACTTTACGAGATATCTCTTCGATAGTCATTCTACGTCTACCAAGAACCTCTAAAATTAAAAGCTCACGCTTACTGAAAATGTGATTTAATGTACTCATATCTTTTCTCCTATTATAAGTTTCTTAGTTTCCTGAATATAATACTGCCAGTTAACATCATTCCAGTTGAAGTCACTCGCCTTGTTACATTGCTTAACTTTCCATCCTGATTGTACTGAAGTCTCGACAGTCTCATACTTAGTCTTCTTCTTATTATGAATGCGCTCATCCCATTCATCTTTACCAATCTCCTTCATAACCTTATCGAAATATTCATCCGTGATTTTGTTCTTACGCTTATATTGTCCGATTTCTCCTTTAGGTGGTGCTACCTTTTTCATTGGTTCACCTTCAGTTGAAACATAATAACGAACAGTTTTAAGTTGCGGTTTATCTCCAATGTAAAGTTTAGAAGAACCAGTTGCTTTATAACGTAACATGAAATCGAAAGGGTTTGTCACCAACTTTATCGCAACTTCTACTGGCCATCCGTCAGTCATACATTTCTCAGCAGCTATCTTACTTGCAAGGTTTGAGTAGTCTTTGTTCCACCAACCGTCGTAGTCTTCAATTGTAACCGGGTAAGCATAAGCACCTTTACGTTTAAGTTTACCTTTCATAGTCTCTGCCATGTAATTGTTAACGTCACGTATCCACATGCGATTGTAATCAACTCGCTCAAGCTCAAGACCTGTCATCTTTTCCCACTCATCACACCATAACTTAAACCAATACTCATACTTTTTATTAATACGAACTGTGATACCGTCAGTGTTAGCTTGAATTAACTCGCAGTCTGGTAGGAGTTCGATCATCTCCACCAGTTGAAGTATCTGAAGTTGACCGTTGATAGTAATGTTGAACATGTATTGCGGATCATAGAAGCACGAATAAAGGTTATTACTATTACCGTAGACTCCATTCATTGCTAATTTTAGGGCCTTATTCCTTGGAGTCCCTTTAGGATATTTCGCTCTATCACTCTTAACTTGCTTATACACATCGACAAAAGTTTCTCCAAGATGTTCAGGAGCGAAGCGATTAGCAATAGCGACAGCAGGGTACATACCAGTAACATCAATATCAATAATCTGATAGGTTTCATCACTATAGAATTTTTTATTTTCTGCTGAAGCATGGACACCTCCAACACCGAAATGAAAATGAAGACCTGCTAAATCAACTTCTAACTTAGGTCGCTCTTTAGTTTCGATGTAAACTGTTTGTTGTTTGAACCAATTAAGAACGTATTGGTAACGTTCTGTTCGATAATATATTTTAGGTAATATTGTTCTATCAAATTGAATAATGTGTCTCATTGTTTGTCGAGGTTTAGAACCGCTATGAGTTCTGGCTCGACCTAATCTTGTTTCGAAATATTTAGTTCCGATCTTAACATCACTGAAGTTAACAACGTCACCGAATATCATACCGTCTCGTAAGTACTCTTTACGAACAGCTATGTGGTGCTTGTTGTATTTTAAAAACTTCTCAGTCTCGGTTACATCGTGAACGTTATACTCTCGAAGCTCATTCTTCTCTTGGTCATTCAACGCTCGTATATCAAACGGTAAGTCTTCCAAGGAGTCAGTTCTCATATTAAATTGTAGAGCTTTAAGTGATGTACTCTTCGCTCGGTTGTCGAAATGATTAATTCTATAAAGATCAACTTGAGGTATGTAACGCTCATTAGGTCTTATGCGTGGAGCTGCTTTACCTTGAGACTTGATAATTCTATTACCTAATTGAAAAGCTTTATCATAACCGAAAGTGTAAGGGTTAGTTATCAGCTCGTGAATTAGATAATAATCATATCCAATATTATTAAACCCAACCATGTCAGGTTGAGCGTTCCTTAAATAACTTAACCAGTTAAGGAGTTCTTGAATTTGGTTCATACGATCCGATATCTCAAAGAGATGTATTTCATTACTGTCTTCAAACTTTCCACAGAAAGTAAAGATGTTTGGATAAGACTCTAAATCGTATATGTAATTTTCAGTTGTCATAGTTTTAAAAATGGAACCCTCCATTTAGAAGGGTTCCGGTTTAGAGAGTTCGCACTAACCTTGCGGCATTCCCGGCATTGGTGGCATTCCCGGCATGTTCGGTTGTTGTGGTTGAACAGCTTGCGGAATAGCTGGTGTGGTAGGTGCAGCAGGTGGGTAAGTCTGTGCTGCTGGTGCGTGATTGCTAGGCATCCCTGCCATTGGTGGAACTTGCGTGTTAGCAGGTTGGTGCGTTTGAGGTAGAACTCCATAGTGGGGAGCAGCTTGTGGTGGAGCTTGAACACCCGGCATACTCGGTGCTACTGCTGGAGTTGGAGTTGTTGGATTTGCAGTAGGAACTTGCACGTTAGGCATCGAGGGTTGTTCGGGTGCAACTACCTGACCGTTGTACGCTGGCATGTTCTGTCCAAATATCTGATCACCACTAGGAGCGTTTATAATTTCTTTACCTTCAGCGGCTAATTGAACTGCTGACGGATTGATGTAAAGACCAGCTTTACCCTGACCGATTGGAGGGTGAGCTTTAATCTGAACTTGTACGTTAACATAGTCACCGCATTTAATACCTGTGTTTACCAAGATATTATTACCTCCTTGGTGTACGAAGAACTTAGGTGGTATTCTTGTCGTACACGAGATTACTAAATGACCAGCGTAACCTTCACGATTACTATAAGACTGACCTTGATTATCAACGTCATTATCTCCATCTTTATACTTAAAAGCAAATCCATTAGGTAGTTGACCTGAAGGATAAATCTTATAAGCTTCTTGATGTAGAGTATTCCATAGTTGAGTGAAGTTCTCAGATTGTTGACCAGTTTGAGGATCGACTTTAGCGACAGCTAAACCGAAACCGTACTCGACTTTCTGCTGTCCATCCGGCCCTATAATTGGTTGTTTAGTATTCTGATCGACCATACCTTTACCGCTGAATACATCTTTACCAGCTACCCATACGATGCGACCTTGAACAATTAGTGTTGTTCCTTCAGTTGTTTGTGACATTAATTACCTCCATTCGGATTATTGTTTCCGAAAATTTTGTTACCGATTTCAGTTGCGTCTTTCTTTAGAAGTTTAGTTCCTAAGAATTTTTTCTGACTCAAATGTTTCGTTAAGTTCTTATCGACTCCTAGCTTTTCAAGTTTAGCTGGAGACATGAACACTTCTTCAACTGCCTTCACACCTGTCATTAATTCAATTGACTTAGGTGTAACACCTGACTTCCATGTTCTGTTACCGTACTTCTCAGTTTGAACGTAACCGGGTATGATTTCACCCTGCTTAATTTTCATTATGCTAAGTTCGGTCAACGAGTCCTTCTTAATTTTTAAAGCTTCGATAGCTCTATCAATTTGGTCAAGTTGTCTCGACACTTCATCGTTCTCTAACGAGTCTTGAAAGAACTCAGTACTTACTTCAAGACTTCTATAGAATACACGATTGAATGCAGGACAAGCTTCAGCAGAACCCATACAATATTTACATTTACTTGATGTTTGAAGAGTACGTTTACCGTCAACCATTTCTTGCATTCTCGTTTCAATACGTTCTTTATATTGAATGAGAGTTTCATAAGAGATTAACCACTCACGAGTTGGGCCTTCTTCATGATGTGGTCTTGGTTGATGTATCTTTAATGATATCTCATTGAACGCTTGTCCACGTCTTATCACTTCACCTATAGCATAACCAAGAAGTTGCCAGTTCTCTTCAACTTCAACAATACCCCAACCATACTTAAGGTCTTCGATACATAGTCGTCCCTGTTCATCAACGAAGCTGATATCATACTGACCACGTATCCAAATACCTGAACGAGTTTGCCAATCAATTCGCTGTTCGCAAAGAATAGGGCCATTAGCTCTGTCCAATATGTCGTGCCATATTGGTGTAACGTAGAATTTCATTTCATCGTCAATGTAAACACCATTACTTGCTACTTCACTTAAAGGCTGTTGAGTTAACATTCGCTCTAAGTATTCACCAGCAGCAGTACCAGCTTCAGCAGCATCGTTAGTCGGTCGTTGTGGTAGCTCAAGGTAAGCATAACCCGGACATATCATCGGTCGAGCTAAACCTGAGCATCTTATTTCCACAATTAACCTACCTTAACAATGAGACCATGTTGTACGAAGTTATCGAATAGGTCAGATTTTTGCTGGTCGTTGATGTTCCAAATTTGATCAACTTGAAAATACCCTTTGAGTTGATTGATATAGTCTTGGTCAATCTTACCTTCACTAATTAAATTAGTAATAACCATTGGCATGTTTTCTTTGAATGAATGAAGCGTGTGACCTCCACCCATTGTAGGAATATTTAAAGCAGGAGCAGATTGTTGAGCAACTGGTTCCACGACCGGAGGTTGCTCAACAACTGGAGCTTGTGCTGCTTGTAGCGTTGGTGCAGGTTCACTAGACTCAACAATAGGAACTACTGGACTATTAACTACTGGAGTGTTTTGAGTAATTGGAGCTTGAGGTACAGGTGTTGGGTTAGCTCTTTGCTGCATACGTTGACGAAGTTCATCTTTAACTTCTTTAACTACTTCGTCACTTACACCTCGTTTAATTCTCCACGTTCCATCTTTAACAGTATTTCTTGATGATGCATGGATGCGTTTATCCCACGGTAAACCTTCACTATCAACTTCAACATCTCCAACTGGAGCTTGAGTTGCTGGTACGTTTACTTCGACTGCTGGTTTAACCATTTCTTCTTTTAAAGATACGTCTAAATCTTTAACTACTTTTCCACCGACAACACCTTGTTGTAACTCTTGGTGAATATCCGATACTGCTTTTTTTAATTCGTTAAGGTCTCGACCTTTTACTGTAACTGAATACATTGTTTCTCCTTTCAAAATATTTTGTGGACTAATTAATAAATAAACGCTTTACAAACGTCAAGTAATTATTACATGATAACTCCATGATTAAATTAAGACCTTACCAGAACGACATAAAATCGAAAGTTTATGCAGCTTGGAACGAACAATATAAAAATGTATTAATGGTATTACCGACAGGGATGGGTAAAACTAAAACGTTTTCATCAATTGTTATTGATCACTTATCACCACCAAGTATGCAATTAAAAACTGCCATCATGGTTCACCGTAAAGAGTTAGTTCAACAAATTTGTTTAACGTTTGCTGAAGAAGGAATACCTCACAACATAATAGCAAGTCGCAAAGACATTAGAGGTATCATATCAGCAGAACGTAGAATGTTCGGTAAGCAATTTTATAATGCTCACTCACCAGTAACGGTAATCTCAGTTGATACTCTCAATGCTCGACATGAAACTTATAAGAGTTGGTGTATGGGTATTCAACAATGGATTACTGACGAGGCAGCTCACGTATTAAAAGAGAATAAGTGGGGTAAAGCAATATCTTATTTTCAAAACGCTCGTGGACTAGGAGTTACTGCAACACCTGAGAGACTTGACCGTAAAGGTTTAGGTTCTCATGTTGACGGTGTATTCGATACAATGGTTGAAGGCCCTAACACTCGCTGGGGTATTGATAATGGTTTCTTAAGTAAATATAAAATTGCAATACCTGAAAGTGACTATCAAAAATATTTAAAGAGTTCTTCAACGACAAGCGACTACTCTAAAAAAGCAATGATGCAAGCGAGTAAGCAATCACACATTATCGGTGATGTGGTTCAGAACTATAAGAAGTTCGCTTTAGGTAAACAAGCTATTCTTTTTGCATCCGATGTTAACACCGCTAATGAGATGGAACGTAAGTTTAAAGCTGACGGTATTGAAGCTAAAGCATTAGATGGAACGACACCTGATGCTCAGAGATTAGATGCACTTGTTAAGTTTCGAGAGAAGAGTATTAAAGTTCTCATTAACGTTGACCTGTTCGATGAAGGTTTAGATGTACCGGGTATTGAATGTGTTATCATGGCACGACCTACTAAATCTCTTGGTAAATATCTGCAAATGGTTGGACGTGGACTTCGAATAGCTGAAGGTAAACCTTATCTTATTTTAATTGATCACGTTGGTAACGTTCAAGAGCATGGTCTTCCATGTACCAAGAGACATTGGACTCTCGATAGAATTAAAAAGACTAGTAAGAAACTTAACTTCTTACGTATCTGTCACAATATTGATTGCAATGCTCCTTACGATAGAGCTTTAACAGAGTGTCCGTGGTGTGGTGAAGACGCAATTATAAATTCAAGAACTACTGACGGTGGTGGTAGAACTCCACCTAAGTTAGTAGACGGTGATTTATTTTTAATTGATCCCGAAACGATTAGAGAACTCGAAGCTAAAGCACAACTTGAGTCACCGGGTGACGTAGCTCAACGAGTGTCAGCAGCAGTTAACGGAGCTGCTGGTTTGAAGGCCATGAAAAATCAAGCTGAGAGAATACAAGTTCAGCAACGGTTAGCTGAGAGTATCGCTGCGTGGGCAGGGAAAATGAAAACTTATTACGGTTATAGTGACCGTATGATACATAAAAAATTCTACCTCCATCACGGTCAAACAATTACTGAAGCTCTTGGTGAACCTAAGAGTAACATGGAAAATTTGATTGATGAATTAGGGTTTGAACAAAGGTATTGAATGTGAAAGATGAGTCTACAGTACAACAAGAAATTCAAATTCAAGCAATGAATAGCGGTTGTCACTTGATGAGAAATAATTCAGGTGCATGTATGGATGATACTGGTCGCTTAGTTCGATACGGTTTAGGTAACGTAAGTAAACAACATAACGAACGAATAGCTTCGAGTGATCTTATTGGATTTACCAAGATAACAATTACTCCAGACATGGTTGGTAAAACACTCGCTGTCTTTACAGCGGTTGAAGTTAAAAAAGAAGAGTGGAACCCTAAGACCTACAGTAAAAGAGAAACAGCTCAATTTAATTTTATAAATTGGATACGTAATAACGGTGGTTTCGCAGGGTTCGCTAACAGCGTTGACAAATTCAAGGAAATTTTTACACAATAGTATTCCGCTCATTGGATAGGTAAGAGTTGCTGACTTACCGACAAGTTGAAGTCTCGACCAACTTCCAATGAGCTTTTATTATTCGAGACAATTAGAGACGAGACAAGATGTTTAAAGTATTCCCCGGTACATTCACTTCTGATAATCGAAAGGTTCCGATTAAAGAAGCTGCTGGTTGGAAAGACATATCAACGAATGATCCAACCATAATAAAATATTGGCAAGACAACTTCGGTTATAAAATTAAATTCTGGGCAGTTCCTACAGGTGCTATTAATAATATCTTGGTACTTGATGTGGACGTTAAAGGTGGTGGTCTTGAAACGATTAAGAACTATCACGTTCCTAAAACTTTAAGTCAAACAACTTTATCAGGTGGTAAGCACTACGTTTTTAAATACCCTAACGATGGGAGAGTTTACGGTAACAAGGTTGGGTTCGCACCGGGTTTAGATATACGAGGTGAAGGTGGTTACATTGCTCACTATCAATTCGATAACACTCCAATCGCTGAAGCTCCTGAATGGTTAATAGAAGAAGCTATTGCTGAACAAAAATTAGAAATCAATCCTGACGATGCTGTTAAAATTGCACCTGAAATTGTCAAGGAAATTCTCGATGATGCTTGCGAAAATATACGCACCGCACCTGAAGGTGAGTCCAACAATGTCCTCAACGTTGAAGCGTACCGGGTAGGTCAATTATTAACCTCAAATAGTCTCGATAAAGATACTGCATTCTCTCGTCTATTCGAGGCAGCGAAGTATCGAGGCAAGCCGGACTACGAAGCAACTGCTACAATCAATTCTGGGCTTGCTGGTGGTGTAAAAACTCCTATGGTTTGCCCCTTCGGTAACGAGGAACCTAAGTTAATAGTTCCTGTACCTGAAGCTCCTGAAAATGACAGGTGGACTCCTAGGTTTTTTACTAAGTATGACTTGACAAACTTAAGTAAATTGAGAAAGCCACAAGTCTTTAAGAACTGGTCAACTGAAGACATTCACATCACAACTGCTGACGGTGGTACAGGTAAGACGACACTTAAATTAGTGGAGGCCATATCTTTAGCTCTTGGTAGAGACTTCTTAGGTTTCGAATGTAAAGGAGAAGGTCGAACTCTTTTCATTACCGGAGAAGACACCAAGGAGAAAATAGGTGCAATGATCGGAGCGATCTTAAAGCAAATGGAAATCATCGACAACAAAGAGTTAGTTGATAAAGTAATGAATAATATCCTAGTTAAAAAAGATGCTGACCTTTGTTTGATTGCTAAAGACCGACAAGGTTTTATTAATTTAAACGACAAGGCATTAGAAAAAGTTCTTCAAGCAGTAGAAGACTTGAGACCTAAGTTGATTGTATTCGATCCGATTTCTTCTTTTTGGGGTAGCGAGTCTGCTCTTAACGACATGTCTAAAGCAGTAGCTAAATTCATGGGTGAGTTAGTAGAGCGTTCGAACGCTTGTGTTGAAGTTATTAACCACATGGGTAAAGCTTCAAGTAAAGATAAAGACATGACTCAATTTGCTGGTAGAGGTGGTACTGGTTTACCTTCTCACTCAAGGGTATCGAGAGTGTTGCGACCTGTATTCTACGATGAGTACTTGGAACTAACAGGACAAGAGTTACCTGACGATGAGAGTGCAATGTTATGTAACGTTAATAAATTCTCTGACGGTTCTCCACTTTATAACAAACCTTTTTTAATTAAACGTAAAGGTTATCTCTTTGAACGAGTCGCAATCGTTGAAGGTAAAGAGACTGAAGAAGAACAGAAAATGAGTGACACTGAAAGAGTATTTAGTTTCATTAAACAAGAGAGAAACGATAAGAGATATCCAAACAAGCAAATAGTTATCGCTCACTTCATGGCACTTCGAGATAAGATAGCCAAAGAGAGAGTTCAAAGAGCTATTGAAATGCTCCTTTATCAAGGTCATCTTGGTGAGAAAATCAAACTTATAGATAATCCCGATATCGAACAGGGTGGCAAGGTCTTCATAGTCACTGATATGAAAGGTAATGAAGGCTAGTAATTGACACTTCACGATTAGTCAATCAATAATTAAAGCAAACAATAACTAAGGAGGCTGTTATTAAAGCTTTAATTATTCTATCGAGTATTTTATTTTCCCTCTATTCTTATGCAAACGTTTTCAGTTTTAGTTTAACTGGTTCTTCAGCTCAATACAGTAGCTCTTATGAATTAGGTTCTGCTAAAAATGTTGAAGGTGCTTTTCGAGAAGGTGTCAATGTGATCTGTGATTTCACCGCTGTTACTGCTTCAGTTATGACAGTACAAGGTTCAAATGATCTTACTGACTTCGTTGATATTCTCGATAGTAGTTCAATCACATCAACTGGTGTGAATGGTTTAGATGTAAAAACTTATGCAAGATATGTGAGACTAAAGATCGAACCAAGTTCAGGTAGTTTTACAGCAGATTGCACACTTAACAGGAGGTAATGATGAAATATATTTTTATCGTTCTCGCTATCTTTAGTTCGATAGCATTCAGTTCTTATCAAAATAATTTTACTGGCACTTCAACTGCAACGATTGATGTAACACCTTTAGCTTCCGATGCTACCGTTAATCAATATTATTACAACAACGGTGTCTTAACCTTTAAAGCACCTGATAAGTTCTTTTTAATTATCGGTCAATCGAATGCTGTAGGTAAAGGTACTTTCGATGCCTCACTAGACACAACGGATAGTGATGCTTACATGTTGAACGCTGACCTTGAGTTAGTAACAGCTAGTGAACCTATTTACAATTTTAACTTAACACCTACTGCTGGAACTACTAGTTTCGGTCTGGCCTTCGCTCGTGAGTATCTTGATAACAATTCAGGTGAAACGATAGCTCTTGTTAAAGCTGCTAAAGACGGTACTAGTCTTGGTAGTGGAGAGTGGCAGCAAGGTGGAACCGAATACGTTAAAGCTGTAGCCGCTGCAAACAAACTCGTTGCAATGGGTTCAACGTTTGCTGGTATGTTATGGCACCAAGGAGAGAGTGATGCTACTACTAGTTATTCTGGTTCTTATGAAACTAACCTTATTCAAATGGTCGCTGATTTACGGAGCGATATTACTGGTAGTAACTCTCAAGTGCCTTTCCTTGGTGGTACGTTAGCCGACGATAATATCGCTGGAGATAGTGCAGGTTTTCCGAACGCTAATAGGAACGAAGTAAACGATGCACTTATTAACATTCCTTTCGCAATCGACTACGCTAACACCGTTGATTTATCAGGTTTAGATACTGACGACAACGTTCACTTCAACGCTGCTGCTTTAAGAACTGCTGGAGTTAGATACTACAACGCTTTAGTTAATAGTAACTCGACAACCGTTAAGACTCCAAGCTTTACAGGTGTACTCGATACTTACACAACCGCTGCTGCTGCTTACTCTTTACGTAAATTGAGAAGTGCTTATTCTGGTAGTGCTGTAAGAGTGAGAAGAGTTAGTGACGATAGTGAGAGTGATATCGGTTTCGTTGAGTCAGGTGATGATTACATTCTCGATACTTCAACAATGGAAACCTTCTGCGCCTCAACTGATTGTCACGTTACAACTTGGTATGATCAATCAGGTAATAGTAACGATGCCACTCAAGCAACTAGTACAGCTCAACCTAAAATTGTATCAAGTGGAACTACATTAACTGTTAACTCTAAACCAGCGGTTCAAGGTGACGGTAACGACTACTTAGATACTGGTTATTATATTCCAAACACTTCAACTGTCTTCGGTGTTATTCAAGGTGGTGGAGCTAACAAAGTAATGTTTGGAGCGTGGGATACAAGTAACCCCGGTGGAGACTATGCAATTTTTCAAGGTGGTAGTGCTATTTATTACGACTTCGGTTACGGTAGTTCGCTATTCGCTTCACCAGTATCGACAATTACTTTAAGTACTCAAGCTGTTTACTACGCAGTTTACGATGGAACTGCATTAGACTTCTCAGTTAACGGTGAGACTGAAGTAACCAAGACACCGGGTAGTATTACTGAAGCTGATCCCACAAGTGGAGCAACTGCGTTTATTTTCGCTGTTAATGCTAATGGTAGTATGAGTATTAACGAGAACGGATACGCTCAAGAGATTATCGTTTATGCTTCAGATAAAACCAGTGATAAAACTAATATCACTACAGCATTGAATACTTTTTACGGAGCTTACTAATCTTTCTTACAAGTCATGTCGATTGTAGCTGATACTTGAGTATCGTTAGATGTAGTTGAAGCTTCAATCGACATAATTTCACCCGGTAATAATGCCTGTTCTTTAAAATGTGGAAATTGCATTCGATCAGTAACAGAAGTATCAATCAATTCTCGTCTTATAATGTATTCAGTATTGCTTGTAACGGTATTGAATACTTTAATTAAAAATGTCACTCGTGGTGAAGAACCTGATAACTTATCAGCAGAAACATATAAGTCGTTAATGTAACATCTATGAGTTGAAGGTACTCGATAATTTATTTGTTGAGTTGTTCCTGTACCTGCTGGGATAGATGCTAATACCGCACCTGAAGTGGTTTGATCAATTGTAATTGTACCAGCATTTTTAAGACCTGAACCGGATGATAAAACTACAGCTCGATTAACAAATAGGTAAGCGTTAGTTGTAACGACTTCACTCGTCCCATTAAGGGTAACCACTTCACTCGCTTGTGTACCGTCACCAAGAATACCTGTTATAAAGACTGACTCAGCTCCAGTAGAACCGTCATCGTCAGCCGCATCACTTGACACCACTCCTAAAGTCTCAGCACTTGAGGGGAATGTCATTAATCCACCTTGAGATATAACGTCTTCACTCGCTGCTGTATCAAGGTCAAGATTGTAACCAAACTTTACGACTCGGTAATAGGTATCACCGTCACCGAAGAGAGATAGGAAACGAGCATCCATATAATTAATGAAGTCGCTAACTGTATTGACTACTGGAACTCTTGATTGAACTGTTAAGGATAAAATGATTGCGGTAATTGATATAAGAAGTAGGTTTTTAAATTTCATGATAAGTACCCTCCAGACTAAACGTGTTATTTAATCTAAAGGGTACTCGGAACGCACATAAAACGTCAATTTTAACAATTTTAATTCAAGTAAGGAGTCTGAATTATTGACGTTTTATCGTTCGTTATTCAATCACATTTAACCCCATTGTTCGGCCATAGCATCAGCTATACCTTGATAAGTTTCACTTCTAAGTTTCCAACGTTCTGGTGAAGGTGGTAATTTATGTAGTCGTTGTTCCCTTCCATTTACAATATCGGTTGGTACTAGAGGCGGTAAATTTTCTAACCAAAAACAAGTAGCTTTAGTTTCACCATGTCCAAACTGCCACGGTTGTACTATCTGCGTTTGGCTCACATTGGCTCAATAGTTTAATTAGTTCTTTAACTTTCATTCTTCTATCTCCTTTTTAACCTGTTTATAAATATCGCTGTTGAGGAATCCCTCAAAACTTTTCATCATTGCGTATTCAGGTTCTTCTTTCCAAGACGGCAAATCATAAACCGATTCTAGGTATTGATGTGCAGCTTTAATTTCCCGACTCGCCTCCCTTGCGAATTGTTTTAGTTGGGTGAGTTCTTTGTCCTTATCGTCGCAATCAGCCAAGGATACCTCGGCAATTGTAAACAACTGCTCCAACTCGCTAAAGCGATTAGAGGCAATTCCTTTCCTTACAAATTCCTCGCTTAGTGACTCATATAGTTCTCTCGCATCTCTCATATTCAAAACCCTCATTGCTTTAAAAAATCTTTTACTGGTTGTCGCCTGGCCGCCATGAGCTTTCACCATAGCTGCAATACAAATATCTTCTGCTTGCTCCTCTGTCATAAATCAAATACCTTCTCTAATTTTTCACCGTTTAATATTGCTTGAAGTTCATTTTTCTTCCCGACGAGATCCGCTCCCTTGAGAAGCGCCCACACGATTGCAATATTCGTGTGAGACTTTATAGAGTGCTCAGAGTAAACGACCTCTTGAATATCACTCTCGTCGAAATTGGTTTTATAGTACTCTGCAATTATTTCTTCTAGCTTAGACAACGGTCACCCCTTCAAATTTGTAAGGGTCTCTAAGTTCTGTTTATAGAGACTACATCCTAGGCAATCATCGTCTTCACAGATTTCTGATGAAGCGTGATGCCCATGTTGATTTTTCATTATTTCGTAGCTTTCTACTAATAGCTTCTCCAATTTTTCGGCCCTGTAGTAATTCTTGAGGAGTACCTTGTGTTGGTTCCGAATACACTCCAACACTTTACGTAAGTCAACTAACTTCAACTTCTTCCCCATAACATAATGTGTGAGTGTATTTCTCACTTCAATTTCTGTAGCAGATAAGGTCCCTTCTTCAGATATAATCATTTAAACAACTCCTCCCGAGGTACGTGTCTCACCTCTACAGCGCTAGTTCCGTAAGTTATGGCATCTAATTGCGCCTTCATAATTTCCTCAGTGACTTTCGCATACACATAAGGCCGTCCCGTTGTTTCGACTTCGCAAATTATCGTTTCATAATTTTTGGGATAATAGCTATAACAGTCTTTCAATATAGGGCAAAAATGAATACCTGATTGACAAGGCACTAACTCCGCGCAGTCCTCGTAAAAAATATGACCAACTTCATATTTAACACCTCGACAAGTCATATCGCTATTAAATGCCTTGTAACCTTTTATTATTTTCACCCCTCAACCTCCAGCTCAAACTCTCTGCCAGTCCACATTAGAAATTCATTCTCCCATGAAACACCAAATGGGTCTTTGAAGTTATCGCCAAGCAAGCGGTCACTAATAAGCCCCTCTTTGCAAATCCACTCCTTAAAAACCTTATTCTTTTTAGGTCGCTCAATTAGTTTTAGTGAGGGGGTTTTGTGCCAGTCAGCCGCTTTGCCATCACTTGTAAAAAAATATGTGCATGTATCATAGAGCCATGCTTTAACTGGATAATAATCACGATTAAGTATTTCAACCACCTCACCCTCAATCCCGAACGCCATTACCTTGTCTCCGACCTTAAAATCACTCACCGCATTACTCCTTCCACTCCACTCAACTTGAGGATTGTCTTTTGCGTACTCCTCAAAGCTTTCCCTATCGCTCATCTTAAAATACCCTTATCAATTGTGGATAGGTTTCGA
>Ga0070728_10001001_pt1 | contig 46901 bp, 49 predicted proteins | sample tdDd471_FD_66723 | JGI IMG/M metagenome (GOLD analysis project Ga0070728, IMG submission 66723) | Marine sediment microbial communities from the Atlantic coast under amendment with organic carbon and nitrate - tdDd47.1 | ecosystem: Environmental > Aquatic > Marine > Coastal > Sediment | place... | reverse complement strand
AGCATCGCCACGACCGAGATCTACACGCACGTCAGCGACACGGCCCTGCGCAGCGCGGTGCTGGGCGCCGGAGTGCGGAAGCGGATGGGGAGAGGCGGATAACTCGGAATTACCAGAACAATCAGGAAGCACTGAAGGGTGGCGACATTCCAACAACTTCGAGGATTCGTCCGCACCCATGGCCAGCGTCCGACCACGGTCGCTATCGCGTACTGTATCGCGGCGACAGGAACCTCTGTTGGTGTTGCGGCGTTGGAGGGTCGTTTATTCAGTGCTGAAAATGGAGTGGATCCATTAGTTAAAAATCTCTCCACCATGATTGATTTTTTTGCATTGAATCCGATTGTAATATATTTTCTGTTGGTTTGTCAAAAACAAATTAACGAAGTCCATAAAACGATCAAAGATGCTAAATATATAAGTAAACACGACGCAGCCGGAATCGTTGTTCTTTCTATAGTAATTGGTTTGTCATCTATGAAATATTATATCGATGGATTTTATGTTCAGCCATATTGGGATTCAACGCTGATTTCGGCGAACGATGTGCCCGTGATAACTAAAACTGGGTGGATTATTTTCTTATGGACAGGACTATTTATCTCCATTATTTCGTATGCTTCTTTTCGGAATTTATTTTACGTAATTTTTCTTGTTCGAATGAACGTAAATGACATACCGTATAAACCAATACACTATGATAACTCAGGCGGATTAAAGTTCTTGGTCGAACCATGCTTGAGTTATGTATACTCAATGATCTTTATAGCCATAATATTCATCGTATTTGTTATTCAAGATAAATTCGTCAATAGATTTGACGGAAGCAACAGGCTTGATGCGCTGGCCATATATGCTCCAGTTGTGATCATTTTGTTTGGAATTCCCGTTTTAAAGCTTCACAATTTGATGGTGGAACGGAATCGCCAGATAATTACCGGACTGACAATTGCATTCGAACGTGAATATGAGGCATGCGTACGTGCGGAGAGTTGTGGTTCTGAAGAACAACATTTGCCAAAATTACTTCTTGAATACTTTGAAAAGTACAAAAAGCTCGTATCCGAACTGCCTTCTTGGCCGTTGCCTGTAAAGTCAGCGGCGACGCCCGTTGGGACGGTATTGGCCTCTCTGTCTCCACTGGCGGAAAAAGGTCTTAGTTATATCGTTGAAAATATTGACTCGATGATCCAATGAATCACGTATCTATTATTCATGGCGCGCGAGGCATTCTAGAGTCACGGCACTCACGTCCGCATTGGCCGGCCACGTTTGGGAAATACCTTCTGGATCAGGGTGACGCGGAGATTTTCCCATTCTACTGGAGTGGGGGAGTAGGTGACCTGCTTGAAGGTGGTGTTATCAAGGCGTATGCGAGCCATCTGGTATCACTGTGCGCCAACATCAACGATTCCGGAAGTCTCTCGATTTTCGCTAAGTCAATCGGGGCTGTTATTGCCGAGTGCGCATTGCGGCAAATTTTTTTGGATGCAACATCCAAGCTGTCTGTATCACGGCTCGTCCGTGTTGGTTGCCCAGATAGCAGGAAACATATTGCAATTCCACTGGTCAACTCGATTGTCGATATATCTTCTACGGATGACCTTCTATGCAAGACCTCGAAATATCCAGTATCTGGCGCATTGGCTTACTTTCTACGACCGGCATTGACCTCTCCTCTCCCGGTGCAAAAGATAAAAATACGCGGGTTGAGCCATCAGGGAATGAACGTCAATTGCTCGATCACCGACTCGTTCATGGAGAAATCAAGCTTATTCGAACTGTATCGAAACGCATTATTTCAAGCAAGGTCACACGATACTGATCCACAAAGCGTACGATCCATAGCCGAGAAGTGCTCCAGCGGGAATATCAATAATATAATGTTGCTTAGTAAAAACACAGCTAAAGGCAATCAGAACAGGAAACAAGTAGAAAAGAATAACGATGTCTCCATAACTGTCTTGTAAATTACGAATCAAGTGCAACGATGTGAGAGTTGCTACGCTCACATGCATGCTCGGAAAACAATTACTCCTGCCGTCGTAACTATGGACAAATCGGAGAAACCGAACGGAGAGAGAGTTATCAATTTCGACATCTCGCCATGAATTCGGAACTTGCACTGGAAAAAGAAAGAAAAACAGTAGATGGACGGTAAGTAGGATAATAAAATTGAACGCCGTGTAATTAAACGTCCGAAAATTGTCGATTGTCAAGACAAGAACAATAATAATAGGATAGTATAATCCTGAATATACCCAGATCAAAGAAGGGTAAAAGGGAATGCGTTCATCAATTTTGTTGAAAAATTCCCGCGATCGGAAGATCGTTCTTTTCTGCGGGAAAAAATAAAATTGATATCCACCCACGATCAATACGATCGCGAGCATCAAATTTATCAGATGTTCCCACGTACTCACGCATTATAATTCCGAGTTATCCGCCTCTCCCCATCCGCTTCCGCACTCCGGCGCCCAGCACCGCGCTGCGCAGGGCCGTGTCGCTGACGTGCGTGTAGATCTCGGTCGTGGCGATGCTGCTGTGGCCGAGCAGGCGCTGCACGAACCGCATGTCGACGCCGCACTCCAGGTACTGGGTCGCCGCGGTGTGGCGCAGCATGTGCGGGGTGACCTTGCCGTCGATGCCGCTGCCGCGCACCGCCTCGTGCAGCTTGCGGCGGATGTAGTCGGGCGAGGCCGGGGCGCCGCGCGACGTCGTTAGCAGCCGGTCGGTCGCCGGTCCCGTCGCTGGCCCGGTCACCGCCGCCCGCGCCTTCAGGTAGCGCCGGGTCAGCCGCAGCAGCTGGTCGTCGATCAGGAACACCTGGCGCTCGCGGCTGCCCTTGCCGACGATCCGGATGGTCCTGCCCTCCAGGTCGAGGTCGCCCAGGCGGATCGCGCAGGCCTCGCCGATCCGGATACCGGTGGTCAGCAGCAGCTCGACGGCGAACCGCAGCAGCCAGCCGTCGAACGGGCGGGCGCCGGTGGCCGTCCGCACCCCCTGCAGCAGCAGGCGCAGGTCGCGCTGGCTCAGGTTGCGCGGCAGCCGGCGCGGCAGCTTGATCCCGAGCTCGAGGCGGCGGAACGGGTTGTCCGCCAGATGGCCTTCGCGCTCCAGCCACTTGGCCATCGCCCGCAGTGCCGCCAGCCGGCGCTTGATGGTGGTTGCGGCGAACTGCCGGTCGTCCAGGTGGCGGCGCCACGCCTCGACCGCGTCGGCGGTGAGGGCGTCGGCGAGGGGCGTGTGTCCCGACCAGCGCCGGAAGAACCCGAGGTCGCAGGCATAGGCGCGCTGGGTGTGCTCGGACAGTTTCCGCAGCCGGCAGGCCAGCAGGAAGCGCGAGATCGCGTCGGCGAGGGTCATCGTCCGTCCCGGTCGAGTGATGCCGGGGTCCGGTCGGTCGACGCCCCGTCGTGTCGGGGCCGAACTCTACATTCAATCGTATGTGGAACTCGATACCGAGGATCGGCGCCGCCTTCTTTGCCGCACCCCCATCCACCACGCCGCCGCCGCCGCCAGTGCCAGCAGCCCCAGGGCGACCGGGTGGTCGAGCATCCGCACCGGGTCGCCGCCGAGGATGCCGAGGGACTGGCTCAGCGACAGCTCGAAGCGCGGGCCGAGGAAGAAGGCGATGACGAACACCACCACCGAGTAGCCGGTGGCGGTCATCAGATAGCCGATGCCGGCGAAGATCAGCATCACGTAGACCCCGACCAGGTCGCCGGTCGAGAGATACACCCCGACCGTGCACAGCAGCAGGGCGGTGGCGAACACGATCGACTCCGGCGCCGACACCACCCGGGCCCACAGCCGAAGGCCCAGCTGGCCCATCCAGAAGTTCACGAAGTTCGCCATCAGCATGGCGCCGAACAGCCCGTAGATCAGCCGGCCCTGGCTCTCGAACAGCAGCGGCCCGGGCTGGATGCCCTGGATCATCAGCGCGCTGATCACCAGCGCCGCGCCGATGCTGCCGGGGATGCCGAGGCTGAGCAGCGGGATCAGGTTGGCGCCGACCACGGCGGAGTTGGCGCTCTCGGTGGCGGCGATACCGTGGAGGTTGCCCTTGCCGAAGCTGTCGGGATCGCGCGCGGCCTGCCTGGCCGAGCCGTAGCTCATGAACGCCGCGGCGGTCGAGCCGATGCCCGGCATCGCGCCCAGCACCGTGCCGATCACCGCACCCCGCAGCATCGTATAGCGGCAGCCCCAGTACTCGGCCCACGACACCCTTGTGTCGGCCGGGTCCTGGGCTTCGGGGATCGTCACCGCCGGCCGTCCGCCGCCGCGCATCGCCACCAGCCGCCGCAGGATCTCGGCGACCGCCAGGGTGCCGATCGCCACCGGCGCCAGCGGCAGCCCGTCGTACAGCTCGAACCAGCCGAAGATCAGCCGCGGCGTTCCCTGGTCCGGGTCGAGGCCGACGGTCGCGCACAGCAGGCCGAAGGCGGCGGCCGCCAGGCCCTTGACCATCGACTCGCCGACCAGCCCGGCGATCACCGAGAACGCGAACACGATCAGGCAGAACACCTCGACCGGCCCCATGTACAGCGCCACCGCCGCCAGCGGCGCCGACACCGTGATCAGCACCAGGTCGCTGAAGGTGTCGCCGGTGACCGAGGCGTACAACGCCATCTTGGTGGCCTTCAGCGGCTTGCCCTGGCGGGTCAGCGGAAAGCCGTCGAGGGCGGTGGCGGCGGCGTCCGGGGTGCCCGGCGTGTTGATCAGCACCGCCGGGATCGCGCCGCCGAACAGCCCGCCCTTGTTGACCCCCATCAGGAAGGCGATGGCGGCCAGCGGGCTCATCACGAAGGTGAACGGCACGGCGATCGCCATCGCCATGATCGGCCCGATGCCGGGGACCGCGCCGACGAACTGGCCGACCGCCACGCCGGCGACCACGTACAGCAGGTTGCCGAGGGTCAGGGCGTCGCCGAGCCCGGCGAGCACGGTGTCGAGATCCGGCATCGCGTCAGCCGCCCGGCAGGCTGCGCCCGAGCAGGCCGACCACGACGCCCCACACCACGGCCGGCACCGCGGCGGCACCGAGACCGAGCCACAGCGGCCGGCGCTCGCCGATCCACAGCATCAGCAGCAGCACCATGACCGGCGCCACCCACACGAAGCCGAGCCGGCCCATCGCCCAGACCGCGGCGGCGGTGTAGCCGAGATACAGCAGGGCCCGGGCGGTCGGCCTCAGGGGCAGGCGTGCGTCGCCGCCGCCGGTCGCCGCCGCCTGCAGCAGGCCGAGCAGCAGCAGGGCGCCGGCGGCCAGGTTCGGCAGGGTCTCCGGCCGGATCCAGCCGTAGTCGACCGGCTCGACCTGGCCGGGGATGACCCACAGCAGCAGCACGGCGCCGAAGCCGGCGACCGCCAGGCCGCAGAGACGATCGAGGGTCACGTGCCTCTCCTGGACGTTCGAAGCGGTCGCGGCCGGCCCTTCGCGGCCCCGCTTCCGCGGGGCACCCCAGGGCGATAGGGGAATTCTGTCGCCCTGAGGTGCGACCCCAGGCCTTGAGCCGGGGGAGCCGCGAAGGGCTGGCCCGACGCCGCGCGGACTCACTTCCCGAACAGCACCTTCACGCTGTCGATGCCGTCGGTCATCATCTTCGCGGTGCCGTCCGGCCCGCGGTCGTCGACGTCGCTGTGGAACGCGTTGGCCACCAGCTTGCGCACCGGCTCGGACGTGATGGCGGCGTTCAGCGCCTTCGCCAGCCCGGCCTTGGCGTCGGCCGGCAGCCCGGCCGGGGCGGCGAAGTAGAACCACGGGTCGACCGCCAGGTTGTAGCCCTGCTCGCGCAGGGTCCTGGTGTCGGGTGCGTAGCCGTGGCGGTCGGCGGTGGCGCTGGCCAGCACCTTGAGGGCGCCGGACTTCAGGTACTCGATGTGCGCGCCGGCGGCGAACGACGCGACCACGTGGCCGCCCAGCACGTTCTGGATCATCTCGGCCGAGCTCTTGGACGAGACCGGGCGGATGCCGGCGTCGGACTGCTTGTTGATGCCGCGCAGGATCAGCTCCTGCGGCTTGGCGTCGAACGCCACCGGGGCGCCGCCGTTGGCCTTGGAGTACGCGACCAGCCCGGCGACGTCGTCGAACGGGGCGTCGGCCTTGGCGACGATCGCCACCTGGGCGCGGGTGACGGTCGCCAGGTAGTCGAAGCTGTCGAGCTTGAACGGCAGCTTGTCGCCGCGCAGCACCAGGTTGATCAGGATCGGCATGCTGACCGCCATGCCGACGGTCAGGCCGTCCGGCTTGGCGGCGCTGACGCCGGTGAACATGGCGACTCCGCCGCCGCCCGGCTTGTTCTCGGCGATCACGTCCCAGCCGGTCTGCTTCTTCATCTCGGCGGCGATCGCGCGGCCCATGGTGTCGGTCTCGCCGCCGGGGCCGAAGCCGATCTCCAGCTTCACCGGGCCGGCGGGCTTCCACTCGGCCTGGGCCGGGACGGCCATTGTCAGCGCCGCCAGCAGTCCGAAAGTCAACGTTGCCAGTCTCATGTCTTGCTCCCCTGTCCTGGCGCCGGCGTTGCGGGAGAGACTCCCCGGCCGGCGCTCGTTTCGTGGTCCCTGATCTCGTGGTCCCTGATCTCGACGACGGCGGCGCGCGCGACGGTGCGGGCGCCGTCCAGGAAGGCGGCCAGCCGGTCGCCGGTCAGGCTGCCGTCGAGCAGCGCCTTGCGGGCGGCCATGGTCGGGGCGATCCGGCCGTACAGCTCGCGGCCGGCCGGGGTCAGCGCGAACAGCCGGATCCGCCGGTCGTCGCTCGACCGCTCGGCCTCGACCAGGCCGCGGCGCTGCATCACCGACAGGGTCCGGCTGACCTGGGCCTGCGCCATCGCCACCTCGTGCACCAGGTGCTTCTGCGGCATCCGGCCGTGGATCCGCAGCATCAACAGGATCCGCCACTCGACGATCGACGATCCCCGCGCCTCCAGGGCGGCGGCCATCTGCGCCTTCAGCATCCGGAACAGCCGCTCGGCGGTGACGTGCACCAGGCTGGCGGCATCCGGGATGTCGTCGAGCTGCAACGGGTCGGTCGTTTCGGTGGCGTCGTCCATCGCCCGCCATTCGATGCCGGAGAATTCTATATCAAGTTATACGTTTTGCCGACGGCCGATGGCAATCGACCGGCGGTCGATCATTCCCGTCGAGGGTCGGCGTCTTGCCACATTTTCCTCTTAGAGCACCGAACAGGAGGCCGAGTTCCCGACTGGTCCGGATCGACGCGAAGGCATCCTAGGGTGAGCTATTGCGGGACGGGGCGGGATGCTCGAAGCGGTTCAGCGGCTGATCGATATCGGCCACTCCTGGCTGGCGGAATGTACGGCGCTTTTTCTGATTCCCTTCGTGCACGAGGACGTCGCGATCCTGGGCGGCAGTCTCCTGGTCATCGAGCACCGGTTGCCCGTGCTGCTGGCCCTCTCGAGCCTGTTCGCCGGGATGGTGGCCAGCGACCTGGCGCTGTACGGCCTGGGGGTTCTCGCCGTCCGCAACCGGTTCATCCGCGACCGCCTCGCGTCGCCGGCGATCGACCGGCTCGGTCACTGGTTGGGCGGCCATCTGCCGGCGGTCATGACGCTGGCGCGGCTGATCCCCGGCCTGATGTTCCCGGTCTACCTGACCTGCGGCGCCTACAGGGTCCGGCTGGTGACGTTCGCGACGATCACGACCGTCACGGCCGCCATCTACCTGGTCGTGGTGTTCGGGGTGCTGTCGGCGTTCGGAACCGCCGTGCTGTCGCGGATCGGCTACTGGTCCTGGATCGTCGCGATCGGGATCCTGCTGATGGCGGTCGCGAACTGGAGCCGGAGTCCGGACTGGCGCCTGCTGCTGCGGGTCTCCAGCCGGGGAGCCCACGCGTTCGTGGATACGATTGCCGGCCCGGCCGGAGCCGGCGCCGCGGTCACGCACCGGGGCATGCCGAAACTCGACGGCCTGCCGCGACGGGTGGCGCTGGCCGAGCGGATCCCGGTGATCCTGTTCTACGTGCCGCTCGGCATCCAGTGGCTCTGGCTCGGCCTGCGGCACGGCGACCTGTCGCTACCGGCGCTGGCCAACCCGAACATCGAGGCGGGCGGCCTGTGGGGCGAGTCGAAGAGCTCGTATCTCGACATGGTGGCCGCCGACCAGCGGCGCTGGCTGGCCCCCTACGCGACGATGCGTCGGAGCCGGGACCCTGGCTCCGCGCAAGCCGATGTTACTCGGGCACAAGCTGCAATGCAGGCGACCGGCCTGGGCTTCCCGGTGGTCGTCAAGCCGGATATCGGCTGGCGCGGCTTCGGGGTCCGGCTTGTCCAGGACGCCGGGGCGCTGGCGACGTATCTCGCGGCGTTTCCGGCCGGCGAGGCGCTGATCCTGCAGCGCCCGGTGCCGTATGACGGCGAAGCGGGCGTCCTGTACGCCCGGCTTCCGGGCGAGGCGGACGGGCGGGTCATCTCGCTGACCTTCCGCTACTTTCCCACGGTGGTCGGCGACGGGCAGACGATGCTGCGCGACCTGATCCTGCGGGACCAGCGGACGGCCTGGAAGGCCGGCTCGCATTTCGGGCTGGAATCCCTGCACAGCGGCCGCTCGATCCACGACCTGGAGCATGTGCCGGCCGAGGGTGAGGTGGTGCGCCTGTCGTTCATCGGCAGCAACCGGGTCGGCGGCCTGTATCGCGATGCGCGCGAGCACATCACCCCGGCCCTGGAGCGGCGGTTCGACGCGATATCGAAGGCCCTGCCGGAATTCTACTACGGCCGGTACGACATCCGGTTCCGGTCGACCGACGAGCTGCGGGACGGCGAGGCCTTCGAGATCATCGAGGTCAACGGCGCCGGCGGCGAATCGATCAACGTCTGGGACCCGAAGATGCCGCTTGGCCAGGTCTACCGCGAGCTGTTCGACCAGCAGCGGCTGCTGTTCGAGATCGGGCGGCGCAACCGAGGGCGGGGATACGCGTCGGTCGGCGCCTGGTCCGTGCTGCGCAGCCAGTGGCGCCAGCACCGCCTGATCCTGCGGTACCCGCCGTCGGGCTGACGGACGGAGCCGGCGTCCGGAAACCGCCTAGAACGCCGGCAGGGTGGCGGCGACCGGGCGGCCGCCGTCGTCGTCCTGCTCCAGCTCGATGTCCCAGTACAGGTAGTCGCGCCAGCTTTCGTGCAGGTAGTTCGGCGGGAAGCCGCGGCCGGCGTCCTGCAGGTCGTAGGCGGTCGGCTGGCGCGGCGTGACCTGCGGGACCATGCCGATGGCACGCGGCATGTGGTTGCCCTTGCGCAGGTTGCAGGCGCCGCAGGCGGTGACCACGTTCTCCCAGCTCGTCCGGCCGCCGCGCGAGCGCGGTACCACGTGGTCGAAGGTCAGCTCGTGGGTCGGGAACCGATCGCCGCAGTACTGGCAGGCGAAGCGGTCGCGCAGGAACACGTTGAACCGGGTGAACGCCGGCTTGCGCGACTGGTGGACGTACTCCTTGAGCGCGATCACGCTCGGCAGCTTCATCTCGAAGCTGGGGCTGCGGACCACCGTGTCGTAGTGCGAGACGATGTTGACCCGGTCCAGGAACACCGCCTTGACGGCGTCCTGCCAGGACCAGAGAGACAGCGGAAAATACGAGAGCGGCCGGAAGTCGGCATTGAGGACAAGCGCAGGGGCGTTGTCCGGTCCCGTCACCGCGCCGCCCTCCGCGTCGGGAGAGACGAGCGGCGACTGCGACTAGGGCGAGTCGTCGAGTGTTGCGGCCGATGCCGCCACAACATCTTGACTGTCTGCCTCCTGCTCATCGCGTCGATTGACCCCTGTATGGGAGTTTCAGGTCGAGTCGCGTTCTCTGTATAACTAGATGTTGTTACAGTTTTATGCGCTCCGCAAGACCCCCCGGGAGCGGCCTTTCGAGTCATACAGATAGGACATGCTTGAGGAATCCGACACCCAGGCGCAGCCCGTCCTGGTCGATGCCGTGGGCGAGGCCGGGGCGGGCGAAGGTCTCGACCGGAATCCCGGCCGAGGTCAGCACCTGCTCGGCGGCGGCCATGGCCTGGAACGGCACCACCGGGTCGGCGGTGCCGTGAATCAGCATGACCGGCGGCTTGGCGGTCGCCTCGGCGGCCAGGGTATCGGCGCCGATCAGCGCGCCGGAGTAGCCGAGGACGCCGGCCACCGGCGTCGGCAGGCGCGGCGCGGTGTACAGCGAGGTCATGGTACCCTGGCTGAAGCCGACCAGGGCCAGCTTGTCCGGCCCGAGGCCGTGGCGCTCCAGCTCGTTGTCGAGAAACGCGCTCACGATCGGCGCCACCGACTGCACCCCGGCCAGCATCGAGGCCGCCGAGCGGTCCTGCAGGCTGAACCACTGGTAGCCGTAGGGGGCCATGTCGCAGGGCTCCGGCCCGTTCGGCGCCACGAAGGCGACGGTCGGCATCAGCGGCGCCCACATCGGCGCGATGCCGATCAGGTCGTTGCCGTCGGCGCCGACGCCGTGCAGCATCACCACCAGGGCCTCCGCCTTGCCGCCGTTCGCCGGGCCGAAGCGCGGGCCGTCCAACTCTACCGTCGACATGATCGTCATTGACTTGGCCCTTGTGAGGTCGTTGCGGCGGCCAGCGGATCGATGGCGCCGGGAACCGGCACGAACTGCTCCCAGGCGTGGTCGGACGCGACGTAGCTGAAACCCACGGCACCGTCCTGGACGTCGATGTGGAAGCGCGCCGCCGCGTCGACCTCCGGCGTCAGTCTGCTGATCGGTGCCATGCGCAGGTCAATGGATATGCGCGTGCCCGCGATCGTCTGTGTGCGGTGGGGGATATCCATGCCGAAAGCCAGGGCGGCACCGGGTGTCAGGGCGGGTGTCACCACGCGACCTCCGACGGTGAACTCCAGGCTCGGGGCGTCCCGACCTACGTCGTCGAAGGGGAGCCATACAGTCGTGCCGCGGCTGGCCAGCAGATCGAAGAAGCCAGCGTCGGTGTGCCACCGGTGAAAGTCGGTGGCATCCGGCGTGTTGTGGCGCGCTGTCGATATCTGCGGCCAGACGTACACGCGCTCGGCGTACTGCCGTTCGATTGTCGGAGCGATGTACAGCGTGAAGACCGTCATGATCTCGCGTGCCAGCCGCCCGTCGGCGATGAACAGCTCGTAGACGCCTTTCTTGCCGCCCGGTGGAATCTGAGCGCTGATCCGGTCCCGCATTCCTTCAGGCAGCCGCGTGCGGATCGCCTTGAACGGGAGTGTGATTCCAGGAACGGTGTCGGTCATCAAGGCCTCAACGTCGCGCCTCCGGAGCGTCGAATCGCGGATTGTTCTCAAGGATCGGTAGAACCCTGTCAATGACCGTCGTCACCCGCTTCGCCCCCAGTCCGACCGGGTTGCTGCATCTCGGCCACGCCTACTCGGCGATGCTGGCGCACGATGCCGCGAGGAACGCCACCGGGGGCGCCGGCGGCCGCTTCCTGCTGCGCATCGAGGACATCGACACCGGCCGCTGCCGGGAGGAATTCGTGGCGGCGATCGAGGCGGATCTCGGCTGGCTCGGCCTCGAGTGGGAACGGCCGGTGCGACGGCAGTCGGAGCATATGGCCGACTATCGTGCCGCCCTCGACCGGCTCCAGGCGATGGGCCTGCTGTACCCCTGCTTCCTGAGCCGCAAGGAACTGGACGCCGCGCTATCGGCACCGCATTTCCGGGCCATGCAGGGGCCGGAAGGGCCGGCGGTGGTCGATGCCGACCGGCTGCTGCCGGAGGTCGAGCGGCAGGCCCGGCTGGCGGCCGGCGAGCCCTATGCCCTGCGGCTGCGGATGGCGGCGGCGCTGGAGCGGGCCGGCCCGTTGACCTGGACGGACGAGACGCACGGCGTTCAGGCGGCGGACCCGGCGGCGTTCGGCGACGTGGTGCTGGCGCGCAAGGACACGCCGACCAGCTATCACCTGTCGGTCACGGTCGACGACGCCCTGCAGGGCGTCAGCCTGGTGGTGCGCGGCGAGGACCTGTTCCAGGCGACCCACGTGCACCGGCTGCTGCAGGCCCTGCTCGACCTGCCGACCCCGCGCTACCGGCACCACAAGCTGCTGACCGATCCCGAGGGCCGGCGCTACGCCAAGCGCGACAGGGCGCTGACGCTGCGCTCGTTGCGCGAGGCCGGGCGCACGCCGGACGAGCTGCGGGCGATGGTCGGGCTTTGAGGTGGAGTTGCGGCGTGGGTCCTGGATGGCCGCTGGCGCGTCGTCCGGGATGAGGGAGTTCATCTGCCCACCCGACCTCATCCCGGGGGCGCATTGCGCAACCCGGGACCCACGCATCGGACTCAGATCGGGCGGCTACCCCTTGGCCTGGACGAACCGGTAGCGGTCGTTGCGCATCTCGATGGCGGTCAGCACGTCGGTGAACACCGCGGCGGTGTCCAGGTTGATGCGGTGCTTCTCGACGGTCGGCCGCTCGAACGGCTCCTCCGGGGTGTGGCCGTGGATCACGAACACCTCGAACGGCCAGTGATGATCCTCGGGATGCAGGAACGGGTCGCGGATCCAGGTGACGACCTCCTCGGGCTGGTCGTCGAGCGGCCGGCGCGGGTCGACCCCGGCATGCACGAACAGGTAGTCGCCGATCCGGCGCGACGGCCGCATGCCGCAGATCGCGTCCTGGACGAACTGCGGGACGCCGGCGCGCAGGGCCGGTCCCAGCCCCTGCAGCGGGGTCAGCGGCGGCACCTTCAGGGACCGCCAGGTACGCTGGCCGCCGTTGGCCGCCCACAGCTCGGCGAGCTCGGCGGTCAGCCGGTCCTCGAACGCCGCCTTCAGCCAGGCGTCGTGGTTGCCGAGCAGCAGCACGTCCTCGACCGGCATGCGGTCGCCCAGGTAGGCGGACAGGCCGCCGGCGGCCAGGCCGAGCGCCTGGAACGACTGCTCGCCGCGGTCGATCAGGTCGCCGAGGAAGATGCAGGTGGCGTGTGCGACGCCCGGAACCCGGGCGTCGTCGGCCAGTGCCGCCAGCAGCGGGTCCAGCAGGTCGGCGCGCCCGTGCACGTCGCCGATCGCGCAGATCAGGTGGTCGGTGTGCAGCGGCTTGGGGGCGTGCTGCCACTCCCCGCGTTCGATCGTCACCATTCCTTCACGAGACTGCAGTTTTCCGGGTGGTGCAAGGGGAGCGCGGCAATCCGCGCCCGCGGGCGGCGGGCCGTCGGCATCCGGCGGGGGCTTACCTTGCGGCCGGCAAACCGCATACCTTTGCGCCGAGGGGACGGACGGAGAGGCAGCGGGCGGCGCAGGATGGAACGACGTGCGGGAGGACCGTCCCGATGGCGGTGATCGGTCACGTGGACGGGCGGTCGCTGCTGTCGTTGCGCGGCTGGGCGTGGGACACGGAGCGGTGCGCGCCGGCACCCGTCCGGATCCTGGTCGACGGCGAGGCCGAGCCCGTGCTGACCCCGGCGATCCGGCGCGAGGATCTGCGGGCGCACGGCCTCGGCGACGGCGGATGCGCGTTCGAGTGGGCTTTTCCCGACCGGCTGTACGACGGCGAGCCGCACCGCATCGAGGTCCTGGCAGCGGCGACCGGCCGGCCGCTGGAGGGACAGCAGGACGAAACCGTCTTCCGGGTCGCCAACTACCGGCGCCTGCCGCGCGCGACCGCAGGCGGCGACGACCTGGCGCGCCGGGTGGCGGCGGTGAACTGGTTTCACTCGTTCGACTTCGGCGGCGGCGTGGTGGTGGAAGGCAGCAAGGACCGTCGGACGCTGGAGCTGGAGGCGGCCGCCATCATGCCCGCCGACATCGCCGGCAAGCGGTGCCTCGACATCGGGGCCTGGGACGGCTTCTTCTCGTTCCAGGCCGAGCTGCGCGGGGCCGGCGCGGTCCTGGCGACCGACCATTTCTCGTGGAGCGGGGAGGGCTGGGGAACCGCCGACGGGTTCCGGCTGGCCCGCGAGCTGCTCGGCAGCCGGGTCGAGGACCTGGACATCGACGCGCTCGACATTTCGGAAGCGGCCGTCGGCCGGCACGACGTCGTGCTGTTCCTGGGCGTGCTGTACCACCTGCGCAATCCGTTCGAAGGACTGCGGGCGGCGGCCAGCGTCTGCGACGAGACCCTGGTCGTCGAGACCACGCTCCACCTGCACGAGGTCGAGGAAGCCGCGATGCGGTTCTTCCCGGGATCGGAACTCGACCGGGATCCGACCAACTGGTGGTCGCCGAACCCGCGCTGCGTCACCGAGATGCTGTCCACGCTGGGCTTCAGGCGTATCGACTACGCGCCGCATCCGACGACGTTCGCCGGCGACCCTGCGCCGATACGGGGGATCTTCGTGGCGCGCCGCTGAGCCCGCGGCCAAGTCGCGTCGGGCCGACCCGGCCCCGGGGGCATGGGGAGGGTCGGCCCGGTCGCGACGGAAGAGGCTCTCGCCTCTACCCGGCGTCCCGGACCGCCGAGAGGAGTCTAGGAACCGCGCGGCGCGGGGCAGGATGCGCCGCCACGTCGGTCCGGGTGTTGTCGGTAAGTGGTGTCCCCGAGGCCGTTCGGCTAGGGGGCGACTGTTGCAAAAGGGACACAGTCTCGTGATGGGCAGGATCGACCGGGAGCGACCGGGCCGCCGAAGCGGCCCGGACCCCGGTCTCGGTCAGGCGTTCAGAGCCGGTTGCAGGCGCTGACCACGCCCTTGATCGGCGCCAGCGTGATGTCGGTGGCGATGCCGACGCCGAACACGCTCTTGCCGTTCTCGTCCGGGGTCTTGAGCTCGATGTAGGCGACCGCCTCGGCGTCGGAGCCGACCGAGCGGGTGTGCTCGGCGTAGTCCTTGAACTTGAACTTCAGCCCGAACGCCTCGCGCATCGCCTTGGAGAAGGCGTTGACCGGGCCGTTGCCCTCGGCCTCGACGATCCGGCTCTGGCCGTCGCACTTCACCTCGGCCTTCACGTGGACCACCTGGTTGGTGCCCGGCACCCGGCTGTCCTCGAACGAGACCAGCTCGAACCGGCCTTCCGGCTGCGCCACGTACTCCTTGTCGAAGGCGTCCCAGATCTCCTGGCTGGAGATCTCCCGCGAGGTGGCGTCGGTGAGGCGCTGGATCACCTGGCTGAACTGGGCCTGCCATTCCTTCGGCAGCTTGATGTGGTGGTCGGTCTCCAGGATGTAGGCGATGCCGCCCTTGCCGGACTGCGAGTTGACCCGGATCACCGCCTCGTAGGAGCGGCCGATGTCGTGCGGGTCGATCGGCAGGTACGGCACCTCCCAGACGCCGGAGTTGGAGGCCTGGATCGCCTTCATGCCCTTGTTGATGGCGTCCTGGTGCGAGCCGGAGAACGCGGTGTGCACCAGCTCGCCGGCATAGGGGTGGCGCGGGTGGATCGGCAGCTGGGTGCAGTACTCCGCCGTCTCCATCAGGCCGTTGATGTCGGAGAAGTCCAGCTTCGGGTCGACGCCCTGGGTCATCAGGTTCAGGCCGAGGGTCACGATGTCGACGTTGCCGGTGCGCTCGCCGTTGCCGAACAGCGTGCCCTCGACCCGGTCGGCGCCGGCCATCACCGCCAGCTCGGTCGCGGCCACGCCGGTGCCGCGGTCGTTGTGCGGATGCACCGACAGGATGACGCGGTCGCGCCGGCTGAAGTGCCGGTGCATCCACTCGATCTGGTCGGCGTAGATGTTCGGCGTCGACATCTCGACGGTCGACGGCAGGTTGATGATGATCTTGTTCCGGGTGACCGGGAACCAGATGTCCATCACCGCCTCGCAGACCTCGAGCGCGTAGTCCAGCTCGGTGCCGGTGAAGCTCTCGGGCGAGTACTGCAGGGTGACGTTGGTGCCCTGCAACCGGTCCAGCCGCGCCTTGATCATCTCGGCGCCTTCGACGGCGATCTGCTTCACCCCGGCCTGATCCTGCTGGAACACCACGCGGCGCTGCAGCTCGGAGGTCGAGTTGTACAGGTGGATGATGACGTTCTTCGCGCCGGCCAGGCTCTCGAAGGTGCGGTCGATCAGGTGCTCGCGGGCCTGGGTCAGAACCTGGATCGTCACGTCGTCGGGGATCAGGTTCTTCTCGATCAGCTCGCGCACGAAGTTGAAGTCGGTGTCGGAGGCCGAGGGGAAGCCGACCTCGATCTCCTTGAAGCCCATCTTGACCAGGGTGTCGAACATGCGCCGCTTGCGCGGGGCGTCCATCGGATCGACCAGTGCCTGGTTGCCGTCGCGCAGGTCGACCGAGCACCAGATCGGGGCACGGTCGATGACCTTGTTCGGCCAGGTCCGGTCGACCAGGCCGACCGGGGCATAGGACCGGTACTTGTGAAAGGCTTGAACGTTCATCGTGGTCTCCTGTGGCGCGCCCGGCGGCTCAGTGGGCGGGCGCGCTTCGTCGTGCGAATTGGCAGGTGCGGCGTGCGGAGGCCGTCCGATCGCCCGGAACCGGAGCCACGCGAACGCATTCCACGATCTCTGGAAAGCGGCAGCTTGCGGCGGCGGGGATGAAAGGTATGCCGACAGTCATCGGCCGGGGAACCTTTGGGATGGACGCGAACGGCGAACGGATAGTGCCCGGTCTCTCGTCAGAGAGCCGGGTCCGTAAGTCGAAGGGCGAGCGTCCAGGTTCCGAACATCATGGCGCAGAGTTGAGCCACAAGCCGGCGGCCGGGTCAACCCCCTGCAGCGCAACCCCGGATGCTGCAATGGCGATGGCGATACCGGCGTCCGCACGCCATAGTGCAGCCATGCTGCAACGCACACCGACCGTCCTGCTGCCGTTCCTGGCGCTGGTGCTCTTCGGCGCCGGAGCCTGTCGCGCCGAGGAGCCGACGCTCGGCCAGCCCGCCGAGGACGAGCGCCCGGTCTGGACCCTGGCGCTCGAGAACGACCTGACCAACGACACCGACCGCTACTTCACCAACGGCATCCGCCTCAGCCGGACCAGCCGGATCGGCGACGTGCCCGAAGCGGTGGTCGACGCCGCCCGGCCGCTGATCGGCACCCTCGGCTCGGTGCGCTGGACCGTCGGGATCGGGCAGAACATGTACACCCCGTCGGACATCCGGATCAAAGACCCGGACCCCGACGACCAGCCCTATGCCGGATGGCTGTACGGCACGGTCGGGGTGCTGAACGACCTCGCCACCGGCGAGGGCCGGCGCACCCAGACCAGCGTCCAGCTGTCGCTCGGCGTGGTCGGGCCGTCGGCGCTCGGCGAGCAGGCGCAGAAGTTCGTCCACAGCATCATCAACTCGCCGGAGCCGCAGGGCTGGGATCACCAGCTGCACGACGAGCCGGCGGTGCTGCTGAACCTGGAGCGCCGCTGGGTGGTGCCGTCGGAGCCGCTGGTCGGCGACCTCCGGGTCGACGCCTCGCCGCATGTCGGGCTGGCGCTCGGCAACGTGTTCACCCACGCCGCCGCCGGCCTGACCCTGCGGTTCGGCGAGCCGCCGCGCTACGACTACGGCCCGCCGCGCCTGCAGCCGCACACCCCGGGCTCGGAGTACTTCGCCCCGCGCGAGGCCGGCGACGAGTTCGGCTGGTACGTGTTCGCCGGCGCCGAGGGCCGGGCGGTCGCCCGCAACATCTTCCTGGACGGCAACACCTTCCGCGACAGCCGCAGCGTCGACAAGGAGCCGCTGGTCGCCGACCTGTCGGCCGGCGTGGTGGTGACCTTCGGCGACGTCCGGGTGTCCTACGTCCAGGTGCTGCGCACCAAGGAGTTCGAAGGCCAGGAAGGCCCGAGCCTGTTCGGCGCGTTCAGCGTCGGGTACCGGTTCTAAGGGGCGGGCTGGCGTTCGCATCCGTCTACCGCCGGTCGCCTCATGGGTTCCGGCTCCGTCCCGCCGCTGGCGGTCCGGTCCGGAATGACGACAGAAGAAAAACGGCTCACCCCTCATTCCTTGTCGTCATTCCGGACGGACGCGCCGTCCTCGGCGCGGCCGATCCGGAACCCACGAAGCGACGGGCGGCTGAGCCTTACTTCGCCTCCAGGAACTCCAGGACCGCGGCGTCGAACAGGGCGGCCTGCTCGATGTTCGACAGGTGCGCCGCCTCCGGCAGGATGGTCAGGTGCGAGTGCGGAATGCGCTCCTGGATGTCGCGCGCCATGTCCGGCGTGGTGCCGGTGTCGTCGGCGCCGACGATGATCAGGGTCGGCGCGGTGATCGCCTTGATGGTCTCGCGCTGGTCCATCGCCTGGATCGCCCGCGAGCAGCCGACGAAGCCCTTCACATCGGTCGACAGGATCATGTCGCGGATCTTGGCGACCGCGCCCGGGTCCTTGGCCTGGAAGGGTGCCGTGAACCAGCGGTTGATGGTCGCGTCGACGAGGCCGGCCATGCCCTGGCCCTCGGCGATCTGGATGCGGCCCTCCCAGAGGTCGACCGGGCCCATGTATGCGGAGGTGTCGGCCAGCACCAGCCGGTCGACCCGCCCGGGGTGCAGGGTGGCGAGCCGCTGGCCGACCATGCCGCCCTTCGACAGTCCGCAGTAGTGCGTCCTGGCGATCCCGAGATGGTCGAGCAGGCCGACCGCGTCCGCGGTCAGCATGTCGATGGTGTAGGGGCCGTCCGGGACCTGCGACTGGCCGTGCCCGCGGCTGTCGTAGCGGATCACCCGGAAGTGCCGCTCGAACGCCTCCATCTGCGGGTCCCACATGTGCATGTTGGACGCCAGCGAGTTCGACAGCAGCAGGGTCGGCGCGTCCTCCTTGCCGGAGACTCGGTAGAACAGGCGGATACCGTTGACGGTAGCGTGGGGCATTGGGGTCCTCCCGGAATTCGGTCTGGCGGCATTCGAACGCACCGCCGGTCGCTCCGCAAGACCGGCCCTCGACAGGCCGGCTCTCGACAGCGGCCGGCGCCTCGGGTCGAATGGCGCGCGACTGGCCGGAGATCGCCATGGTGCCCGAACAGCTTCCTGCCGAACAGCTTCCTGCCGAACCGCTGCCCGCCGAGTCCCTGTACCGCCGGACCGACCTCGCGGGGCTGGCCTTCCGCACGACCGCCGACCTCGCCGACGTCGAGACCCTGGTCGGCCAGGACCGGGCGCTCGAGGCGGTGCGGTTCGCCGCCCGCATGCGGTCGCGCGGCTACAACCTGTTCGTGGTCGGGCCGAAGGGGTCCGGCAAGCACGCCGCGGTCCGCCGCTACCTGACCGAGCGGGCGCTGGCGCTGCCGTCGCCGGACGACTGGGTGTACGTCAACGACTTCGACGACGCCCACCGGCCGCGCTGCCTGCGGCTGCCGGCGGGGACCGGCCCGGCGTTCGCCCGCCGGCTGTCCGGCCTGATCGCCGACCTGCGCGACAGCGTGCCGAGCCTGTTCGAGGGCGAGGACTACCGGCTCAAGCGCGAGGCGCTCGACAAGCAGTTCGCCGAGCGGTCGGAGGCGCGCCTCAAGGAGGTGGCGCAGGAGGCCGCCAAGCGCGGGCTGGCGCTGCTGCGGACCCAGCAGGGGCTGGTGGTGGCGCCGGTCGAGGACGGCAAGCCGATGCCGCAGGAGGCGTTCGAGGCCCTGCCCGAGGCGCGGCGCGGCGAGCTGCAGGCGGCGATCGAGGAGGTCCAGGGCCACCTGCGGGCGGCGGTCCACAAGGCGCCGATCGTCGAGCGCGAGCGCCAGGCGGCGGTGCGCGAGCTCGACCGGGACGAGGCCGCCACCCTGGTCGACATCGAGATCGCCGAGGCCCGGAGCGGCCTGGACCTGCCGCCGGAGGTCGCCGCCTGGATGGACCGGCTGCGCGACGACCTGATCGACAATCTGTCGGCGTTCGCCCCGACCGACGAGGCGGGCGAGGCCGGCCCGCCCGGCGGCCGCTTCCGGCGCTGGGAGGCGAACGTCCTGGTCTCCCACGACCCGGATACCGGGGCGCCGGTGGTCTCGGAGGACCACCCGACCCTCGGCCGGCTGGTCGGCCGGATCGAGCATCGCGCGCACATGGGCGCGATGCTGACCGACTTCACGCTGATCCGGCCGGGCGCCCTGCACCTCGCGAACGGCGGCTACCTGCTGCTGAACGCCCAGAAGCTGCTGCGCAACGAGCACGCCTGGGACGCGCTGAAGCGCGCGCTGTACGCCGAGCGGGTGGTGATCGAGGGGCCGGCGGAATCGGCATCGACGGTACTCGCGGTGTCGATCCAGCCCTGCCCGGTGCCGCTCGCGCTCAAGATCGTGCTGTTCGGCGACCAGCGGGTGTACGCGGCGCTGGCGGCGATGGACCCGGACTTCGCGGACCTGTTCAAGGTGGCGGCCGACTTCGACGACGTCATGGATCGCGACGCCGCCCACGACATGCTGTACGCCCGGCTGATCGCCACCATTCAGCGGCGCTCGGGGCTGCGGCCGTTCGACCGCCGGGCGGTCGAGCGGGTGATCGAGCACTGCTCGCGGCTGGTGTCGGACGCCCGGAAGGTCACCGCCCGGGTCGGCGCGATCGCCGACGTCATGCGCGAGGCCGACTATGTCGGGCGCGACCGGCGCCACAAGGTGATCCGGGCGGCCGACGTCGAGGACGCGCTGGAGGCCCAACGCTACCGCACCGACCGGGTCGAGCGGCGGATGCGCGAGCAGATCCTGCGCGAGACCGTGCGGATCGCCACCGACGGCGAGGCGGTCGGCCAGGTCAACGGCCTGTCGGTGGCGCAGGCCGGCCAGCTCGCCTTCGGGCGGCCGACCCGGATCTCGGCGCGGGTCCGGGTCGGGCGCGGGCGCGTCATCGACATCGAGCGCGAGGTCGAGCTCGGCGGGCCGCTGCACACCAAGGGCATGCTGATCCTGCAGGGCTACCTGGCCGGGACCTACGCGCCGGAGGTGCCGGTGGCGCTGCAGGCCAGCGTGGTGTTCGAGCAATCCTATGGCGGGGTCGACGGCGACAGCGCGTCGTCGACCGAGCTGTACGCCCTGCTGTCGGCGCTCTCGGGGCTGGCGATCCGCCAGGGCGTCGCGGTCACCGGCTCGGTCGACCAGATGGGCCGGGTGCAGGCGATCGGCGGGGTGAACGAGAAGATCGAGGGGTTCTTCGACGTCTGCACCGAGCGCGGCCTGACCGGCGAGCAGGGGGTGATGATCCCGAGCGCCAACGTCGAGCACCTGATGCTGAAGCCCGAGGTGGTCGAGGCTTGCAGGCGCGGCGCCTTCCGGATCTGGCCGGTCGACACCATCGACGACGGCATCGCGTTGCTGACCGGCGTGCCGGCCGGCAGGCGCGGCGACGACGGGCTGTTCCCCGAGGGCAGCGTCAACCGGCTGGTCGAGGACCGGCTGATCGGATTTGCGAAGGCCCGGCGGGACTTCATGGCGGGCGGCGAAGCCGACGACTGACGAGCGACGCAGCCGGGCGTGCCGGTGTCCCGCCGTGCTCACGGAACACCGGACGCCCGTCTGGCATTGAACCTGGCTGTCAGGCCCTGTGCCCGCGTCGTCGATGCGTTACTGCGGGTAGATGAACAGCTGGCCGAGCACGGTGTTCGAGCCGGCGTTCTGGTTGCTGATGAACCCGGCGACCAGCTTGCCGTTGGCGTAGGCGATCTTGCCGACCTCGAAGCAGGTGGCCGAGCACAACACCCAGCCGTCGTAGGTGTTGTTGGTGGAGTCGAAGTAGAGGTGGTAGCCGCTGCCGTCCGCGGCGGCGATCCCGGTGATGTGGCCGGGATGGTAGACCAGCGTCTGGCTGCCGGAAGCCGCGGCGTCGTCCATGGTTTTCGGATTGCTCATCTGTCTTTCTCCCTGATCGGTTGATTGGCCACGCCGTCCTTGCCGCCGTGGCATCGACATCGCTGCAGGGCCTGACCACCCGGAGATCGATCGTCGAATGGCGACCGCTGCAGTATGGTCATGGTGTCCCGGTTCGAGTCGGGGGTCCTGAAATCGTACTGAAAAAGACCCGAAAATGCTCTGTGATGTTTACGAAAACCTTGTGAAATTCGGAAAGTCTGGAGAATTTACTCTGCCGATTCCAGATCGTGGACGAGCTGATCTGCCAGGCATTCGGAGTCGTCTGCCGACAGAACGATTGGGCAGAGGGCTCGATTGCTCGGGCCCGGCACGGCGAACGGCCTGTCAGGCGACGTAGTCGGACTATTCCCGGGGCGTTACCTCGCGCAATACGCGTCGACCGGCGCTGCGCCGGCGACCTCCCAGACCGCACCCTTGGTGATCAGGTACTCGCTGGCGCCGAATTTCGGGGTGTCGGGGCTCCAGTCGTAGGTGTAGCCGAGCCGGGTCCAGGGCGCGCCGCCGGGGGCGTAGGCCCAGGCATAGGTGCCGTTGAACCAGGCGAGATAGTCGTCGACGCCCTTGACCGTCGGCGCCACCGGCAGGCCGTTCGCGACCGGGAACGCGACGTTGCAGGCGGTGTCGTCGGGCTCCGGGTCCGGGCACGGCCGGAACAGGTCGCTGCGGTCGACCCAGAGCTCGACGAACATGTCGTAGGGACGGTCGGGCACCAGGCCGAGATGCTCGCGCAGGCGGTCCTTCAGGGCATCGCCGGACAGGCCGGTGCTACGGCAGAACGCCTGCATCTGCGGCGCCAGGGTGACCCAGGCGTAGACCCCGCTGGTCACGCCGCCCGGCGTGTTCCTGTAGTACTTGTCGTAGGAAGCCTGCGACATCAGCGACACGACCTTGACCTGCCGCTTCTCCGCCGGGTTCCGCCAGACCAGATCAGGGTTGCCGTCGTTGAGCGCGAACAGCCGGTCGTAGACGTTGGCCGCCGACTGGCTGCTGGCGTCGCCGACGGCGGCCTGGAAGGCGACCTCGTTCAGGCTCGGCGCCGGCGGCGCCTGGTCGGTCGTCGCGCTGGTGGCGCAACCCGCGAGCACGGCCCACAGGGCCGCGCACGCGACGATGCCGGTGAACCTCATGGGCCGACCCTCCCTCATGATGATGGTTGCAACCATAAGGGATGATCGACGGTCGTGAAAACAGCCGAAAGTCTAGTTCAGGTAGTACAGCACCCCGAGGATGACGATCGCCAGCAGCACCAGCTTGCCGGCCACCAGGGCGACGATCTTCTGCAACGGCGAGGCCCTCCAGCCGCCGTCGTTCACGCCGCCGGCCCGGTCCATTCGCTGACCACCTGCTCCAGGGTCGGGCGCGGGCGCTCGTTCGGCGGGGTCGTCGGGGTGCCGATGTAGATGAAGCCGATGATCTCGGTCTCCGGGGCATGGCCGAGCGCCTTGCGGACCTCCGGATGGAAGGCCGGCCACTCGGTCAGCCACTGGGCGACGAAGCCGCTGGCATGGGCCGCCACCAGGATGTTCTGGCACAGCGCGCCGCCCGAGAGCTGCTGCTCCATCACCGGGATCTTCGGGTGGTGCGGGTCGATCCGCGCGGTCACCGCCAGCAGGATCGGCGCGCGCAGCGGGCGCTGGCGCTCGGCCTCGACCAGCCGCTCCTCGGCGCCGGGGTTCTCGGCCGCGTAGATCTTCGCCAGCACCTCGCCGAGCGCCTTCTGGCCGGCCTTGCGCAGCACCTGGATCCGCCAGGGGCCGAGCTTGCCGTGGTCGGGCACCCGGATGCCGGCGCCCAGGATCTTCTCCAGGGTGGCGTCGTCCGGTCCCGGCTCGCCCATGTCCTTGGCGACGACCGAGCGGCGGGTGAGGAGCAGGTCGATGGTGTCCATATGGCGTGATCTCCGTCGGGTTCCGGGCGAACATAGGCACTCGCGCCGCCGCTTCAAAGCCGGCGAAATCCGAAAAGGGGGTCCGCATGCCGGATACGGTCGTCCTGGCGATCCATTACCAGAACGAGAACTGCCATCCCGACGGCAAGGTCGGGATCGGCATCGGCGAGGACCGGAGCTGGAGCGAGCAGCGGTTGGCGGCGGCGAAGCGGCTGTTCGCGGCGGCCCGGGTCGCCGGGGTGCCGATCGTCCACACCCGCCTGGCGTTCCCGGCCGACATGCGCACGGTGATCGCCAACACCCCGGTGTTCCGCCGGTTCGTCGAGATCGGCGCCTGGCTCGAGGGGAGCTGGGGGGCGGAATTCCTCGACGGGCTCGGCCCGGAGGACGGCGAGGCAGTGGTAACCCACACCCGCAACAACGTGTTCCACAACTCGGTCCTGGACGAGGTGCTGTTTCCGCTGCGCCCCCGCCGGCTGGTGATCTGCGGGGTCTCGACGGCGTATGCGGTCGACCATGCGGTGCGGCATGCCGCCGATCTCGGCTACGACGTGACGTTGGCGGCCGACGCCTGCTCGACCGCCACCATCCGCCAGCACGAGGCGACCCTGGAGACCCTGAGGCTGCTGGCCGAGATCGCCACCGTCGACGAGATCGTGGCGGAGTTCCGGCGTCTCGGGTAGACTGCCCGCGCCCGTCAAAACGACGGCACGACACGGCCCCGAAACCGAGGCCCCCGAAAGAATTTCGGAGACCCGCCATGACCCGACTTGCCTCCAAGAGCCTGATCCGCATCGCCGTCGCGGCGCTCGCGCTCGCGCTCGCCGCTGCCGCCGGCTGCACGCCCGTCGCCATGGGGGTCGGCACCGCCGCCTTCACCGCGCCGCAGGCGGTGACCGGCCGCAACAGCTTCTACTGGATCGACCGGACCTTCGGACGGTCCTGTTCCGACGTCAGCTACTTCGACCGTCCGGTCCGCTGCGTCAACGACCGCAGCTAGACCCGGCAGATCCGGAAACGGCCGCGTCCCGGCGCCGCCGGGCGATGACGCGCGTCCGGATCGGATTATTGTTGACTCGCATCATGAAATTTATGTATTGCATAAATTCATGAGCACCATCGATCCCGTCTCCGACGATCCCGAAGCGGCCCGCCGCCGGCTGGTCCGGTTTGCCGGCGTGCTGCGCTGGCTGTTGCTGGCCGCCGCCATTGCCATTCCGGCGGCCGTCGTCCTGGTGGCGGCGCTGACGCCGGGCTGGGTGCTGAACCAGGCGGGCATGGCCGGCCTGCCGGTGGAGCGGGCGCTGGCCGAGCCGTGGCGGCTGCGGGCGGCGTTCGTGGTCGGGGCGGTGCCCGGCCTGGTGATCGTGTGGGGGCTGGTCCGGCTGTCCGTCCTGTTCGAACGGATCGCCCGGGGCGAGGTGTTCTCGGAGGCCGGCGCCCGGGCCCTGCGCGACTTCGCGCTGGCGGTGCTGGTGCAGGCGGCGCTGAAGCCGGTGGCCCATACCGTGTCGGTACTGGTGCTGACCTTCGCGAACCCGCCGGGCGAGCGGCAGCTGGCGATCGCGTTCGGCTCCGACGACGTCGCCGCGGTGCTGATCGGGCTGGTGTTCCTGGCGGTTGCCCGGGTCCTGCGCGAGGGCCGGCGGATCGCCGACGAGAACGCATTGATGATCTGACCGGCGGCAGGGCGCATGCGGATCGTTGTCAGGCTCGACGTCATGCTGGCGCGTCGCAAGATGCGTTCGAAGGACCTGGCCGAGCGGATCGGGATCAGCGAGACCAACCTGTCGCTGCTGAAGTCCGGCAAGGTGAAGGGCATCCGGTTCGCCACCCTGGAGAAGCTGTGCGAGGCGCTGGACTGCCGGCCGGGCGACCTGCTGGACATCGAGCCCGGGCCGGGATCGGAGGAGACATGACCGCGTTGCGTGTGCTGGCCGTGCTGGCCGCCGGCCTGGTTCTCGCCGCCTGCAGCAACCAAGAGACCGCTCGGCGGGCGCTCGCCGACCTCGCCCGCCGCGCCTGCCAGGGTGTCGGTTCGTGCACGGTGGTGTGCGACGACGGCTCGACCCTCGACGGCCGGCCGGTGACGGCCCGCTGCCGCCCCTGACCCCGATTCAATTCGCGGGGCGGTTCAGCCGGTCCAGGCCGAAGCGGGCGACGAAGGCCAGGACGCAACACGCCGCCACCACCGCGCACATGGCCAGCGGGGTGCCGTCGTGCAGCAGGCCGACCAGGGCGCTGGCACCGGCCCCCAGACCGAAGCGAACCGCACCGAACAGGGCCGAGGCGGCGCCGGCGTTGGCCGGGAACCGGCCCATCAGCCGGGCCGTGCAGTTGGCGGCGACCGGGGTCTGGACCCCGACCACCAGCAGCAGCGGCACCGCCACCCCCCACAGCCCGCCGAAGCCGGTCGCGCCGGCCGCCAGCAACGCGATGCCGCCGACCGCGGCCAGGACGATCGACAGCCGGGTGATACGCAGCAGCCCGGCCTGCCCGACGAACCGGGCGTTCAGGCCGGAGGCGATCAGCAGTGCGACGACGTTGGCGCCGAACAGCGCCCCGTACCACTGCGGCGGTACCCCGAAATACTCGATGTACACGAACGGCGTGCCGGTGATGTAGGCGAACATCGCGGCGCTGGTGAACGCGCCGGATGTCAGGTCGCCGAGCGCGTGCCGGTCGGTCAGCAGCCGGCCATAGGCCCCGAACGCGCCGAGCAGCCTGATGCCGGCCCGGGCCGAGGGCGGCAGGGATTCCGGCAGCAAGGTCAGGGTGGCCAGCAGCCCGGCCGCGCCGAACGCCGCCAGAACGTAGAAGATCGTGCGCCAGTCGGCGACCAGCAGGATCTGGCCGCCGACGGTGGGTGCCGCCATCGGCGCGATCGCCATCACCATCGCCATCAGCGACAGCGCCCGGGCGGCGCCCTCGGTCGAGAACAGGTCCTTGGCGACCGCCCGGGCCAGCGCCGAGGCGGCCCCGCCGCCGATCGCCTGCAGCAGTCGGCCCACGGTCAGCGTGCCGATGCCGTCGGCCGAGGCGCACAGGATCGAGGCGAGCAGGAACAGCGCCAGCCCGGCGGCGATCACCGGCCGCCGCCCGAACCGGTCGGAGATCGGGCCGTAGACCAGCATGCCGAGCGCGAAGCCGAGCAGGAACACGGTGATGGTCCGCTGCACCTCGGCCGCGGGAACGGCGAGGTTCGCGGCGATGTCCGGCAGGCTCGGCAGGTACATGTCGACCGCCAGCGGCCCGACCATCACCAGCGAGCCGAGCAGAAGGATCAGCGACCGGCCCGGGGCCGGGGACGAGGCGGGGGACGTCATGAAGTCTCCGCAGGGAGAGCGGGATCGGCACTGGTTAGCACGCGCGACGGGCTGTCGACGACCATCGTCTCGCCGGCCGTCGGATCGCGATTGCACCGGACATGGAAATTGTGGCCTGTATCGTCCCGTGGGGGGAGGTGTGGAGGCAACAAGAAATGTTTCTGAGAATAGCCATGATGGTCGGCGTCCTGGTGGCAGGCTGGAGCCTGTCGGCGGGTGCCGAAACCCCGGTGGAACGGGGGCGCTACCTGGTCGAGTCGATCGCCGGATGCGGCAACTGCCACTCGCTGCAGGACGCCAACGGGCAGATCCCGGGCAAGGAGTTGGCCGGCGGCCCGCCGATCAAGGACGCGGCCTTCGACGTCTATCCGGCCAACATCACGCCGGACAAGGAAACCGGTATCGGTAGCTGGACGGATGCCGAGATCGTCCGGGCGATCCGCGAGGGCGTGTCCCGCGACGGCCGGGTCATGGGTCCGCCGATGCCGTTCTGGCTGTATCGCGGCATCGCCGACGACGACGCGAAGGCCATGGTCGCCTACCTGCGCACCGTCAAGCCGGTGAAGAACAAGGTCCCGGCCAGCGTCTATCGGATGCCGCTGCCGCCGAGCTGGGGACCGCCGGTCTCCGGCGTGAAGGCGCCGCCGCGCTCCGACAAGGTCGCCTATGGCGGCTACCTGGCCGGGCCGGTCGGGCACTGCGTGGAATGCCACACCCCGATGACCGACAAGGGCGGCCTGGACATGGCCCGCGTCGGTGCCGGCACCCGTGAGTTCCCGGGGCCGTGGGGCACCTCGATCTCGCGCAACATCACCCCGGCCGGGCTGGGCGACTGGAGCGACGCCGAGATCAAGCGGGCGATCACCCACGGGGTCAGCCGCGACGGCACCCGCCTGATGCCGCCGATGGGCTTTGGCTTCTACGCCAGGATGACCGATGCCGACCTCGACGCGCTGGTCGCGTGGATGCGGTCGCTGAAGCCGGTGAACTGACCGGCGGCCGCCGATGACCGACGGCCCCCAACCGGGCGAAAGCGGCACCCGGACCCTGCTGGTCGTGGCGCACGCGCCGTCGCCGAACACCCGGCGGCTGCGCGACGCCGTCGTGGCGGGGGCCGGCGAGGCCGGGGCCGACGGCATCGGCGTACGCGTGGTGGCGCCGCTGGAGGCCGGGCCGGACGACGTCCTGGCCGCCAGCGCCGTCATTCTCGGCACCACCGAGAACCTCGGCTACATGAGCGGCGCTCTGAAGGACTTCTTCGACCGCACCTACTACCCGGTGCTGGAGAAGACCCAGGGCCTGCCCTACGCCCTGTACATCCGCGCCGGCCACGACGGCACCGGCACAAGGCGCGGGGTCGAGACCATCGTCACCGGCCTGCGCTGGAAGGCGGTGTGCGAGCCGGTGCTGTGCCGCGGCGAGTGGCAGGACGGTTTCGAGGACAAGTGCCGCGAGCTCGGCATGCTGATGGCCGCCGGGCTCGACGCCGGGGTGTTCTGACGGTGCGGGGCGACCCTGCCGCGGCCTTCGCCCGGGCGGTCCAGGCCGGCGACTGGCCGGCCGCCGACCGGGCGCTCGGGGCGCTGCTGCGGGCCGATCCCGGCAACCCCGCCCTGCTGTACAACCGCGGCCTGGTGCTGCGCCGGCTCGGCCGGCTGGCGGATGCCGTGGCCGCCCACGACGACGCGCTGGCGCGCGCGCCGGAGCACGCCAACGCGATGTTCGAGCGCGCCTCCTGCCTGCTGGAGCTCGGCCGGCCGGGCGAGGCCGAGGTCGGGTTCGGCGCCTATCTCGAGCGCCGGCCGGACGACACCGATGCGCGGCTGAACCGGGCGCGGGCCCGCCTGCGGCTCGGCCGGGCGGATGACGCGCTGGCCGACCTGGACGGCCTCGACAATGCGGATCCCGCAGTGCGCCTGGCCCGCGCCGAGACCCTGCGCGACCTGCGCCGGCTCGACGAGGCGGCGGCGCTGCTGGCGCCGCGGCCGGACGACGGGCCGGAGCTGCGGGCGGCAGCGCTCAAGGTGACGACCCAGGGGGCGGCGGGCAGGGTGCGGCTGCTGTCAGGTTGAAGCGCGTCGAGGGCTGGGTCCCGGATCGGCCGCGCGATGCGCGCCCGCCCGGGATGAGGGGTCTAGGGGCGTCTTCGTTCAACCCTCATCCCGGCCGAAGCGGCGCAGCCGCGCAGAGCCGGGACCCATGCCTACCCCGGCCCCTCGCGGAACGCCTTGCGGTACACCCCGGGATCGGCGGCCAGCGACTGCTCGACGGCGCGGTGGGCGGCGACCCGCTCCTCGTCCATCTCCTCGACCACCAGCTCCAACGTCTCGCGGCGCACCGGGATCGCCTGGGCGACCGGGGTGCCGGCCGGCAGCACGCCCTCGAAGGCAGGGTCGGTCCACAGTGCCGGGAAGTGCACCAGCCCGTCGCGCCAGCGGTCGCAGTCGACCAGACCGGACAGGGTGCGGAACGGCAGGTCCTCCCGGTTCAGCGGGTGGGTGAACAGCACCGACCAGCCCTCCGGCACCTCGACCGTCCAGAAATTGCTGAACTTGACCACGAACTGTCCCTCGGGCACGGGCAGCGGCACGCCTTCCGCCTGCTCGGGCAGGTGCAGGCCGATCGGCGAGCGGGTGTGCCCGAGCTCCGGGTGGCGCGGCGCGTCCCAGTCCCAGGACAGCTCGCCTCCCTTCACCGTCAGGTCGGCCGCCAGCGGGAACAGCACGCCGGCGCCGAGCGCGTCGATCAGCGGCGGACAGTGCTTGAGGGTACGCACCTCGGCCCCGGCCAGCGCCGCGCTGGCGACCGTCGAGGGCATGGTCTTCAGCCAGTCGGGCAGCGCGGTACGCGCCGGCACCGGGGCCGGCACGTGCGACGAGAAACCCGGCAGGCAGCGCACCACGAACCGCATGGGCGGCACTGGATCAGCCGGCGGGCGTCGGGTCAACCGGGCCGGTTGGGGGGGGCGCCGTCAGGCGGCGGCCTTGCGCGCCAGCTCGCGGCGGCGGGCCAGCGTCCAGATCACCGCGGCGGCCACGGTGAACACCACAAACACCACGCCGATGGCGTTGATCACCGGCGACAGCCCGAAGCGCATGCGCGAGCCGATCTCGGTCACCAGGGTCCAGGACCCGCCGATCGCGAAGAAGGTGGTGTTGTAGTTCTCGATCGACTGCAGGAAGGCGATCACCGCGCTGGTCGCGATGGTCGGCATCAGGAACGGCAGGGTGATGCGCCGGAACACCATGAAGCTGGAGGCCCCGAGGTCGAGCGCGGCCTCCTCCAGCACCCGGTCCTGACGCTGCAGCCGGGCCATGAACATCAGCATGCAGTACGAGGCGATGAAGGTGCCCTGGGCGATCATGGTGGTGGTCAGACCGGCCTCCAGCGCGAAGTAGTCGCGCCAGAAGATCATGGTCGAGACGCCGAGCACGATGCCGGGGGTCAGGATCGGCGACACCAGCAGGGTGTAGAGCAGGGTGGTGGCGCGGGTCTCGAGCCGGGTCAGCACCAGCGCGCCCGACAGCCCGAGCGGGATCGAGATGACGATCACCCCGGCGGCGATCGCCAGCGAGTGCCCGAGGCCCTGGATGAACCGGTCTTCCTGCGGCAGGCCCTTGACCACCAGGTTGCCGGCGGCGTCGGTGCGGCCGGTGAACCAGTCGAGGGTGAAGCCGCGCCAGTCGGTCACCGACGGGGTGTCGTTGGCGTTGAACGCCGCCAGCACCATGATCAGCAGCGGCAGGAACAGGTACAGGAAGAACACCCCGATATAGACGTTCAGGGCCACGTCGCTCCAGTCGACGGCGGCCGTCGAACGCACGGGGCGGGCGGCCGTCGCCGGCCCGGTGGCGGTCGTCGTCATCGCGCGATCTCCCGGATGCTGACGCGGAACAGCGACATGACCGCCAGGATGAACACGGTGCAGGCGACCAGCAGCAGCAGGGCCTGGGCCGAGCCGATGTTCCAGTTCCCGGCCTCGAAGTAGTTCCGGTAGATGATCTGGCTGAACCAGTCCGGGTGCAGCCCCGGCCCGACCAGCCCCGGCACCGAGATCGAGCCGGCCGACAGCATGAAGGTCATGATCGAGCCGACCGCGATGCCGGGCTTGGCGTGCGGCAGCACCACGCGCCAGTGGATCCGCCAGGTCGAGGCACCGAGGTCGCGGGCGGCCTCGATCTGGTTGCGGTCCAGGGTCTCGATCGTGTTGTAGATCGGGAACACCATGAACAGGATGTACGCGTAGATCATCACGCAGAACACCGCGCCGTTCGAGGCGACCCAGTGGATCGCCTCGCCGCCCGCCAGGTCGAGCAGGCCGACCGAGGCCAGCGCCTGGTTCAGGATGCCCTTGTTGGCCAGGATCATCACCCAGGCGAAGATCCGCAGCAGCTCGTTGATGGCGTAGGGGATCACCAGCCCGAGCATCAGCAGCGCGACGCGTTCCGGGCTGCGGGCCTGGGCCACCGCGTAGGCGATCGGGTAGCACACCAGGAAGCACAGCACCGTCACCGAGAACGAGTACACCAGCGTCATCCCGAAGATCCGCCAGTGCAGCCCGCTCATGGTGGTGAAGTTGCGCAGCGAGTGGCCGGTCGCCGCCTGCTGCTCGGCCTTCAGGCGCTCGGCGCGTTCCTTGAGCCCGCCGAGCGCGCCCTGCAGCCTGTCGCGGTCGGCCTTGAGGGACTTCAGGCGGTCCTCGGGCGAGGCCGACGGGGCGGCCAGGCCGGGGGTCGGCAGGCCGGGCCGCACCGTGTTGCTGGAGCCGATCTTGGCGCCGGGGGCGAACGGGTTGCTCGGGCTCGGGGCGCCGCCGGCGCTCGCCGACCCACCGCCGGCCGCACCCTGCGCGATCTCCTTCTCGGTCGCGCGGATGTCGAAGTCGATGGTGGCGATGCGCTGTTGCGCCCGCTCGAACTCGACTGCGGCCTGCTGGGCCTCGCCGCCGCGCGGCACGTACACGAACGCGCGGTCGATCAGGTTGACCTGCGGCAGGATGATCAGGCCGATGATCCAGACCCCGGTCAGCAGCAGGACCAGGCCGGTCAGGAACGGGCCGTAGGTGCGGGTCAGGTTACTCACTGGCGAGCTGCCCGGCGCGCAGCACCAGCGCGTCCTCCGCGGCGAAGCCGATGCGCTGGGCGCCGTCCAGCCGCCCGGCGGCGTCGCCGACATTGGTCAGGTGCATCACCACCGACCGGTCGCCGGCCCGCATGAACACGTTGACGAACGGCCCCTCGAGGTCGCGCCGCTCGACCGCGGCGTCGAGCTGGTTGCCGATCTCCGGGCGATCGCCGACCAGGGCGATCCGCTCGGGTCGCACGAAGATCATCGCCTCGTCGTGCTCGGCCAGGCCGTCCTTGTTGATGCCGAGGAACCGGCCGACCGGCGTCTCGACCTGGGCATGGCCGTTCTCGACACCGACCACGCGGCCGCGGAACACGTTGTGCTCGCCGACGAAGGTGGCGACGAACGGCGTGGCCGGGCGATTGTAGATCTCCTCGGTGGCCGCGACCTGCTCGATGCGGCCCTGGTTCATCACGGCGATGCGGTCCGACATGGTCAGCGCCTCGCCCTGGTCGTGGGTGATGTAGACGAAGGTGATGCCGGTCTTGCGCTGGATCGCCTTCAGCTCGGCGCGCATGTGCTGGCGCAGCTTGAGGTCGAGCGCCGACAGCGGCTCGTCGAGCAGCAGCACCGCCGGCTCGACGGCGAGCGCCCGGGCCACCGCGACGCGCTGACGCTGGCCGCCGGACAGGGCGGCCGGCATCTTGTCGGCCTGGCCGGGCAGCGCCACCAGCTCCAGCAGTTCCTCGGCCCGGCGCCGTCGTTCGGCCTTCGGCACGCCGCGCGCCTCCAGCCCGAAGGCGACGTTCTCCCAGACCGTCATCAGCGGGAACAGCGCCAGGTTCTGGAAGATCAGGGCGGTCGGCCGGCGGTTCGGGCCGAGGTCGGTGACGTCGCCGTCGCCGATCCGGATGCGCCCGGTGCTGGGCCTCAGGAAGCCCGAGATCATCCGCAGGATGGTGGTCTTGCCGCAGCCCGAGGGGCCGAGGATCGAGAAGAACTCGCCGCCGCGGATCGTCAGGTCGGTCGGATGGACGGCGACGAAATCGCCGAACCGCATCGACACGCCCTGCAGCGCGACCTCGTTGCCCTGCATGCTTCCACTCCCCCGCGGCTGCGTCTTCGAACGGTATCGGCCGGGCGGATGAACCGCCCGGCCGTCGTATCCGGTCGACCGATCAGGCGTTGGTGATCTTGTCGACGTAGACCTGGCGCATCGGCGCGAACCACGGGGTGTCGGCCTGCCACCACCACAGGTTCGACAGGGTCTCGGCCGTGTAGATCTCGCCGAAGGTCTTGGCGTACTGCTCGCCGGCGAAGTCGGCGGCCTTGGTGGCGGCCGAGTTGTAGCCGGTGTTCTTCACGAACAGGCCGGCCATCTCGCCGTCGTACATGGCGTTGATGAAGGCGTAGGCCTGCTCCAGGTTGGCCGAGCCGGACGGGATGGCGATCGAGTCCATCCAGGTGATCCCGCCTTCCTTCGGCATCCGGTACTTCCACTTCTTGTCGACGTCCCAGCCCAGCTTGATGCCGGTGGTGTCCCAGGTCTGGCCGATGGTGCAGCCGGCCTGGGTGAACGCGTTGGTCGCCTCGGTGGCGTTGTTCCAGAACGCGCCGACGTTGCCCTTGTGCTCGATCACGAAGGTCGCGACCGCGTCCCAGACCCGCTTGGCGTCGGCCTCGGACTTGTAGACGTCCAGCATCCGGTTCGACTTCACCTTGCCGATGGCGTCGAGGTACAGGCCGGTGCCCATGATCACCGACTTCTGGCGGAACGCGACCTTCTTCGCCAGCCCGTCGCCCCACAGCGAGCCGAACGAGACGTCGGCGTCGGACAGGTCGTGGACCGAGCTGTCGAAGGTCACCGCCTCGGTGCCCCAGTCGAACGGCAGCGCCACCCGCTTGCCGTCCTGCACGCCGCCGAGCGAGATCGAGTCGCGCACCATCGACGGGATGATGTTGTCCATCTTGACCTTGGACTCGTCGAGCGGCTGCAGCAGCATGGTGCCGTCGGCCCGGTAGTTCGGCACGTTGGTGACCGACGGGAAGATCACGTCGAAGCCCTTGCCGCCGGCGGCCTTCAGCTTCTGCTCGGCCTCGTCGTTCGACCCGAAGGTCGACAGGTTCACCGTGATGCCGGTGTCCTTCTGGAACTTCTCGATCATGTTCGGCTGAACGTAGTCGCCCCAGGCGAAGACGTTGACGGTGCCGGAGGAGGCGAGAGCGTCGTGGGCGCGCAGGACCACGGGTGCGGCCAGCGCCGAAGCGGCGACGGCTGCCGAGCCGCGGAGAACGGTACGGCGGGTGATCTTCGTCATGATCTTGACCCTCGTTGATGACTGACGGTTCGGAGGGCGGACCCGCCCCCGTCGGGGACAGCCGCGCTGACCGGCAGCGGCATAGCTTGCCGCTTGCGTCAGCAATGTGACAACGAAGTGACGCTTTCGTTAACGAAAATTTTTCACCGTATTCGACAACCAGGCCAAGGCATCGTTTTCGTTGGTGAAAACCGCTGCCGCAGTATGTTCTCCCGGCCTGGTTGCGGCTCACGCCTTGCCGATGGCAGGTGACTGGGCCGGTCGGCCAGAACGACCGCGGCCCGAACGTCCAGGTACCCTGCGGGTCCGGGACTCAGGTCCGGAGCAGGCCGGCCGGGTTGAGCGTCACCGGCACCAGCCCGGTCGCGGGATCGCGATGCGCAAGGCCGGCCAGGCGGGCGATGTCGAGCCGGTCGGCCCCGGCTTCGAGGCGGCAAAGGTAGAGCAGCCAGAGTGCGACTCCGTCCTCGCCGCCACGCCGGAACGGCAACCAGATGCGGTCGTGGGTGATGGTCAGCCCGTGCTGGGTCTCCATGACCCGGTTGGTCCAGGTCGGGGCGGCGCGCTCGCAGAGGCGGCGGAAATGCTCGAGCAACAGGCGCGGGGTGGCGGCATAGACGCCCTGAGAGACCAGCCGGCCGGTCAGGTCGACGCCGGCCTGCTCGGTGATACGGGACCCGACCAGGCGGTAGCGGATGTCCCGACCGCCGTCGATCACGTCATAGAGCGAGATCCAGCCCATCCAGGGCAGCAGCGACACCGGATCGACGTCGTCCCAGTCGGGCAGTCGGTGGCCGTCATGGGGCAGCGCCCGCCACCAGGCGAGCAGGGCGCGCGCATCGTCCTTCACGCAATCCTCGGCCGGCAGCATCGGAGCCATTTCGATGCCGTCGACCTTGTCCGTGTCGGCCGTCGATGCGGTCGTCGTCGCCAAGCTCTCGTACCTCCCGTGCGAATCACCTTGGACATAGCGCAATACCCTTAAGGCGATCTTAATGGCGGGATCGGCCATTTCCGGTAGTGCGGTCCGGTTCGCCACAGCTTCCGGTCACCGATATCGGCTACGCTCGTATTCCGCCAGGGCCTTCGGCATCTGGGCCTGCAGGTTCTTGATCCGGGACCCCGGCGACGGGTGCGTCGACAGGAATTCGGGTGGGCGGCTGCCGCCGGCGGCCTCGAAATTGCGCCACAGCTCGACGGCGGCCCGCGGGTCGTACCCGGCTCTCGCCATCAGCATCAAGCCGATCTGGTCGGCCTCGGCCTCCTGGTCGCGGGTGAACGGCAGGATCAGGCCGAGCGTCGCCGCCTGCGCGAACAGATCGGTCATCGCCGGGAACTGGGCGCCCAGCGCCTGCTGGCCGAACTGCACCAGCGCCTGACGCGAGACCCGCTCGGCGCTGTGCTTGGCGATCGCATGGCCGACCTCGTGCGCCATCACCGCGGCCAGTTGCGCGTCGGTCCTGGCGACCTTGAACAGCCCGGTGTTCACGCCGACCTTGCCGCCGGGCAGCGCGAACGCGTTCGGCTCGTCGTCCTGGAACACCGTGAACTCCCATGGCAGGCCCGGCTGGCCGCTGACCTCGGCGATGCGCCGGCCGATCTCGTTGACCGGCCCGGTGTAGCGCGGGTCGTTCGAGACTCCCTTCTCGGTCTTGATCTTCCGGTAGGCCTCGACCCCCATCTGCTCGGCCTGCGATTCCGGCAACAGGATGAGTTGGCGCCGGCCGGTCACCGGGGCGTTGGTGCAGGCGGCGACCGCCATTGCCAGGGCGACGGCGGCGACGGCGGGGCGGAGCAAGGCGAGACGGTTCAGCATCGGTGACGATCCGGTGTGCAGACGGGACGGGGCTTTCCTTCCCCAACGCGGTCGCCGCACCGGCGGTTCCGCCGGCCGGCGCCCGGTCTCAGTGACTGGCCTCAGTGCCTGGTCTCAGTGATCCGTCGGGTCGCCGCGCCCGAGCCGGTCGGGCAGGGGGCTGCCGGCCTCGACGAATTCGAGCGACACCGAGTTCATGCAGAACCGGGTGCCGGTCGGCGGCGGGCCGTCCGGGAACACGTGACCGAGATGGCTGTCGCACCGGGCGCAGCGGTTCTCGACGCGGATCATGCCGTGGCTGCTGTCGCGCAGGTTGGCGACATGGGCCGGGTCGAACGGCGCGAAGAAGCTCGGCCAGCCGGTGCCGGAGTCGAACTTGTGGTTCGACGAGAACAGCGGCAGGCCGCACACCCGGCAGACGTAGGTCCCGGTCTTCTTGTTGTCGAGCAGGGTGCCGCAGAACGGCCGCTCGGTGCCGTGGTGCAGCAGCACCCGGATCTCATCCTGGTCGAGGCCGGCGGTGAGCTCCTTCATCTCGGCGTCGCTCGGGTGGCGCAGATCGTAGCCGGTGGCCGAGGTGTGACCGGTGGCGGCGTCGTTCATGGCTGGCTCTCCCTGGCTGGGACCATCGTTGGCTGGAACTGGCGGCGGTCAGGCGTCCGAACCGGACTTCAGCCGCTCGGGATACGCCCGACGCAGCTTGTCCACCTTCGGGGCGGAAATATGGACGATATAGGGCTGGAACGGATTCCGCGCAGCATAGTCGAAATGATAGTCCTCGGCCTCGTAGAACGCCTCGAGCGGCTCGAGCGTGGTGGCGATCGGGGCGTCGAACACGCCGGCGGCGTCGAGCTGGGCGATGTAGGCCTCGGCCACCCGCTTCTCGTCCTCGTCGGCGTAGAACACCGCCGAGCGATACTGCGGCCCGCGGTCGTTGCCCTGGCGGTTGAGCTGGGTCGGGTCGTGCGCGACCGAGAAGAACACCTTCAGCAGCATGCCGAAGCTCGTGCGCGCCGGGTCGTAGGTGATCGCGATCGCCTCGGCGTGGCCGGTGGTTCCGCTGCATACCGTGCGGTAGTCGGCGGTCTCGGCGGTGCCCCCGGCATAGCCCGGGCGCACGTCGCGAACGCCGGCCAGTTCCTTGAACACCGCCTCGGTGCACCAGAAGCAGCCGCCGGCCAGCACCGCGGTGCGCTCGGCCGGGTCGCCGGCCGGCAGATCGACCGCGGGATCGGGGAACGACGACGGGGTCATGGACCTTCCTCCAAATAGCCATCGGAACATCGGGCGGCACCTCCCGGTCGCGGGGCGCGACATCCCGCAAGATGTGGGAGAGCGGCGGTGGCTGTCGAGAGGGCGCACGGAACCGTGTACGGCGCCCGGCGGTGGCGGCCGGGTGGATGCCCGTCGCGTTTTGGTGTAGGCACCGAGCGGGTTCGCGGCCGGTCCCAGTCGGCCGAACTCGGGGGGACGTTTGAGCGAGCATCCGAGCATGGCGCGGGCCAGGGAGATCCTGGAGGTGGCGCATGACGACGACCTGCGCGACCTGGTGCGCTACTGGTTGTCGGTGCATCCGGGAAGCAGGCTGCCGGCGCGGGCCGACTTCGACCCGCTCAACGTGCCGAGGGCCCTGCCGAGACTGGTGCTGACCGAGGTCGAGCGGGATCCGTACCGCTTCAAGGTCCGGGTGATGGGCACGGCGATCGTGACGGCGTTCGGCGCCGACTACACCGGGCGCTATCTGGACGAGGTGCTTCCGGACTTCGAGAGCGACTACAGCTACCTGCATCGGGTCGAGGTCGCCGAGACCGGGTTGCCGAACTACCGCCACGGCAACGCCCGGATGTCCTTCAAGCTGGACTTCGCGCCGCTCGAACGGGTCTACCTGCCGTTCGCGACCGACGGTCGGCGGGTCGACATGATCCTGGCGATGGCGGTCTATCTCGCCCGGCGTTCCTGACCGCCGGCGCTCAGGCGCAGTCGCCCGTCCCCGGTCGACGGAACGCCTCGGCGGAGACCGGGACGTGGTGGCTCTCGGTGCCGCCGCGGGCGATGTCGTGGACGAAGAAGTGGAAGCCGTCGGGCAGCGGACCCGGCGGGTCGTCGCGGAGTTGCGCGGTATTGCTCAGCGACAGGCAGCCGAGCAGAAGCAGGCGATCCTGGCGGACCACCGGCATGAGCACCCGCTCGAAGCTCAGGAAGTCCCGGTTCGGCAGGACGACGTTGCCCTTGAACAGGCAGATCGTGCCGTCGAACACCCGCTGGAAGTACGGCGCGACGATCTCGTAGACCGCCGGTGGCACCACCTGGTCCAGGTAGCGCCCGGTGTGCTGGGTGCCGAACAGGCTGTTGACCGCCTCGCCGGAGACCCGGTAGCGCAGCCGACCGTCGTGGCGTTCCAGCAGGTAGAGGTGCGGCAACAGGGCCGGGACGTCCAGCGGATCGAACGCTGGCGGCTCCGGACGGTCGCCATCGGCCTGGCGGCTGGCCCAGAACTCGAGCGCCTGGACGCTCTGCCGGTAGTGGCAGCGCGCATGGGCCAGGTCGAGAACGTCCCGGGCGGTCACGGCGGTTGCCTCGCTCTCCCCGTCGTCGACCCCGCGGAGTCCGCCGCTCGGAGCCATCCAATTAACCATACTGCCGGACGCGGTCCTTGAGAACCATTGCGGCATTCCCCTAGGCGGCCCCCGGCAGCGCGTCGACGGTACAGGCAACCGCTTGGAGCCGCCGCGGGCTCGCCCTACCATTGGCTGGTTCTCGTGCGAGGTGCGGACCGTTGCTGCGGCAGATCTTTCTGAGTGTGACCCTGCTGCTGAGCTCGGCCGGCGGCCTGGTGGTCGAGATCGTCGCCGGCCGGTTGATCGCGCCCTATGTCGGCATGTCGCTGTATACCTGGACGGCGATCATCGCGGTGGTGCTGGCCGGATTGTCGGCCGGGCACTGGATCGGCGGCCGGATGGCCGCCGCCAGGGTCAGCGACGTCGGGGCGATGCGGCGGCTGTCGATCTCGCTCGCGCTCGCCAGCATCAGCAGCTTCGCCTCGCTCGGCCTGCTCCGCGTCCTTTCCGGCCCGCTGCTGGAAAGCGGGCTCGGCACGGTCCCGGTGGTGATCCTGCTCAGCACCGCGCTGTTCCTGCTGCCGAGCCTGTTCGTCGGCATCGTGGCGCCGATCGTCACCCGGCTGGCGGTCGGCCTGCGACCGGAGGACCCCGGCCCGGTGATCGGCCGGATGTACGCGATCGGCACGCTCGGCAGCATCGCCGGGACGCTCGCCGCCGGCTACCTGTTCATCGCCTGGATCGGCTCGACCGGCACGATCGTCGCGGTCGCCACCGTCTACGCCGCGCTCGCCCTGCTGTGCGCCCTGCAGACCGGCCGCGGCTTCGCGGGACGCACCGGGCTCGGCATCGTGCTGCTGCTCGGCACCGTCGGCGCCTGGACCCAGGCGACCGGGGCGTTCGTGTCGCCCTGCGAACGGGAGAGCGACTACTTCTGCATCCGCATCGACGACTTCTCGGCGGTCAGCGGCCGGCCGAGCGCGCTGATCGTGCTCGACCACCTGGCCCACAGCATCAACGACCGCGACGACCCGACCCTGCTGTTCAACCCCTACATCCACTTCGTCGACGAGTACGCGCGCCGGCGGTTGGCCTATGGTCCCGGCAGGCCGCTCAGCGCGTTCTTCGTGGGCGGCGGCGGCTACACCCTGCCGCGGGCCTGGGCGACCGGGATGCCGGCGGCCCGGCTGGTAGTCGCCGAGATCGATCCGGCGGTGACCGAGGCGGCGCGCGCGCACCTGTGGCTCGACACCGGTCTGCCGGGGCTGGAGATCCATCACCGCGATGCGCGGGTGCTGCTGCAGTCGCTGCCGCGGACGCCGGCCTTCGACGTGGTGTTCGGCGACGCCTTCCACGACATCTCGGTGCCGGCCCACCTGGTCACCCGGGAGTTCCACCGCGAGATCGCCGGCCGGCTGGCCGACCGGGGCTTCTACGTGGTCAACGCGGTGGACGACGGCCTGCGGCCGCGGTTCGTGGCCGCGCTGGCGCTCACCCTGTCCAGGGACTTCGCGGCGGTCGAGATCTGGGCCGAGGCGGAGGCGCTGTCGGCGGCGACCGCCGGCACCGAATCCCGGATCACCTATGTCGTGGTCGCGGGCCACCGGGACAGCGGGATCGACCGCCTGTCGTCGTCCCGGGGCATTCCGCGGTTCTGGCTGCGGCTGCCGGTGGACGGGGTCCTGCGGGTCGCCGGCGGCGACGTTCCGGTCCTGACCGACGACTTCGCCCCGGTCGACCGGCTGATGGCGACGCTGCTGCTGGCCCCGGAGGAGTGAACCGGCGGCCCGACGCGCTCAGCCGGCAAGAAGTTCAACCTGCCGCGGCGCGGGCCTTGGCGGCGGCCGAGGCGGCGGCGTCGCGGCGCGCCTTGCTGACCGCGTTCTGGGCCGACTGGCTGAGCGTGAACATCTCCAGCTCGTCCATCTCGTCGTCCTTCACCGGCTCCAGCGACAGGTCGCTGTACGAGCGGGCGTTCGGGTCGGCCTTGATCTGCCGGCGCAGGCGGCCGTAGCGGACCACCAGCTGCAGCATCTTCCAGTGCTTGACGAGCTGGTCGGCCCAGTAGCGGGCGTGGAACGTCACCGGGTTCTCGATCGGCAGGCCGGGCCGGCGGTCGGTGCGGGACTTCTTGCGCCACCAGCCGCCCTCCAGCGGGTGGATCTTCTCGAGCGTCACGCAGCCGTAGAACCACAGGCACAGGAACAGCGTGTTGCCGACGCTGATGCCGCTGGCCCGGGCCCGGCGCAGGATGGTCTCGACGTGCTCCGGCGAGTAGTAGGTCTCCCAGGCGTCGCGGTAGGCCTGCTCGAGCTGGGCCCGCGACATGGTCGGATGGCCGGTGGTCGAGTGGTTCAGGTCGTAGCGGTTGAGGTCGGCGTCCATCGGGACGCCCTTCTCGAACAGCGCCTTGTGGTCGGCCGAGCCCGGCAGCGGGGTGAGGTAGAAGAACTCCAGCAGGTCGACCGGCAGCTCGCGCTTGATGATGTCGATGTCGCGCTGGATCGACTCCGGCGTGTCGGCCGGGAATCCGAGGATGTAGCCGGCGTAGGTCAGCACCCCGATCGAGCGCCAGGCCTGCAGCATCCGGCGGTATTCGGTGATCCGGTTCTGCCGCTTGGCGGCGGCCGCCAGATTCACCGGGTTGATGTTCTCCAGGCCGATGAACACCCGCTTCACCCCGGCCCGGCCGGCTTTCTCGATGAAGTTCGGGATCTTGCGGCAGAGCGTGTCGACCTGGATGATGTACTTGACGTCGAAGCCCTCGTCCTCGCGCAGGGCGATCAGCCGATCGAAGATCTGCTCCCAGTTGCGGTTGCGTGCGAAGTTGTCGTCGGTGATGAAGAACCGGTTCACGCCCTGGGCGACGTTGACCCGCACGATCCGCTCGATGTCGTCGGCGGTCCGGTAGCGCGACTTGCGGCCCTGGACGTTGATGATGGTGCAGAAGCTGCACTGGAACGGGCAGCCGCGGCCGGAATCGAAGCTGGTGTGACGGCCGGCGGTGCGGCCGATCCGATCGCGCGGCAGGATCGGGACCGGCGTCCCCTCCATGCCCGGCAGGTCGTCCATGTGGTTGTAGATCGGCTTCATGGTGCCGGCCCTGGCGTCCAGCAGCACCTCGTCCAGCCGTCCGCCCTCGGCCTCGCCGGCGAACAGCGAGACCCCCATGTCGATCGCTTCCTGCAGCTCGGGCTGGACGCCCGGCAGCATCGCCAGGGTGCCGGAGACGTGGAAGCCGCCGATGCAGACCTGGCAGCCGAGCGCCCGGAACTTGCGGGCCAGGTCGAGGGCGCGCGGATACTGGTTCGACTGCACGCCGACCAGCCCGACCAGCCCGGTGCCGCCGTCCCGCCGGATGCGGGCGGCCAGGCGTTCGGGGTGCACGCGGGTGTTGGTCTCGTCGATCGGCACCAGGTCGATGCCGACGCCGGCCCCGAGAGCCTGGCGCCCGGCGCAGTCCTCTGCGATGCCGTACAGGGCCGCCAGCGTGTTCGAGGGAATCGCCGACTTCGCCCACTGAATGACGTAGCCGTCATCGTCGTAATGCGACGGCTTGATCATCACGAACGTGAACCGAGAACTTTGGCTCGCCAAATCAAACCCCCGGTATCGCAGGTGACAGCCTTGGCAGCACTGTCTCATGATTGACGCCTCGGGGCCAGCCATCCGGCACTGGTCTCCGTCGCCCCGCGCAGTCGGGGACAGGGTCGCGCGCAGGGAGGAGCGGCAACGCCGTATCGTCGCAGGATGAACAGACACCCCGGCCTGGACAGCGTCGAAGGCATCCTGCGGAAGGCCCGGAACCCCGAGCTGCGCGGGCTGCTGGCGTACTGGGTCTCGATCCATCCCGAGGACCGGCTGCCGGCTCGCCGGGACTTCGACCCCCTCAAGGTGCGCAAGGCGCTGCCCAACATCGTGCTGACCGACGTCGAGCGCGACCCGTACCGGTTCAGGATCCGGCTGATGGGGACGGCCGTGGTCGCGGCGATGCAGCGGGATTTCACCGGCCGCTACCTCGACGAGGTCTGGCCCGACGCCCGGAACCAGCTGCTGGTGCGCCATCGGGTCGAGGTGGCGGAGACGGGCCTGCCGAACTACCGCTACGGTCTGTCGCCGACACCGTTCAGGCTGGGCTTCGCACCGCTCGAACGGGTGTTCCTGCCGTTGGCCGAGGACGGCGAGCGGGTCGACATGATCCTGAGCATGATCGCCTACATGGAGCGATCCGGAGAGCCCGGCGTGCCGCCGATCACCTGACCTAGACGAACTTCCGGAAGATCTTGGTCTGGTCGAACAGGTCCTCCAGGGTGCGCATGCGCTCCTTGGTCTCGCTCCAGGTCGCGGTCTGCACGGCGGCGATCAGCGCCTCGACGACGAACAGCGTGACCACCGAGGAGTCCCAGGCCGACGGCGCCTCGATGCGGACCCGGAAGCTGTGGGTCGCCAGCTTGGCGGCCGGCGACCCCCACTGGTCGGTGAACAGGATCAGCTTCACGCCGCGCGCCGTGACGGTCTCGGCCAGCCGCAGCACGTCGTGCTCGTAGCGCCGGACGTCGAAGGCGACCAGCACGTCGCCGTCCTTCATGTTCAGCACGTAATGCGGCCAGGTGTTGGAGTTCGGCGCGATCAGGGTCAGGCCGCTGCGGATCACCTGCATGTGGGTGAAGAAGTAGTCGGCCAGCGACCGGGTGATCCGGCCGCCGACCACGTAGACGTCGCGCCGACGATCGCGCAGCAGGGTGGCGGCGCCGTCGAACTCGTCGATGCCGATCTGCCGCAGGGTCTGGCGCAGGTTCTCGGTCACCGCCTCGGCGAAGCGGTTGAGGATGTGGGTGTCGGGCGCGCTCTCGGCCCAGCGGTCGTGCTTGGCGATCGGGCTGGAGATCGTGGCCTCCAGCTCCGAGCGCAGCGACGCCTGCAGCTCCGGGAACCCGCCGAACCCGAGCTTCTTGGCCATCCGGACCACGGTCGGCGTGGACACCCCCGACGCCTCGGCCAGCGCGGTGATGCTGCCGAGCCCGGATACCGGATAGTTGGCCAGGATCGCGTTGGCGAGCTGGCGCTCGGCCCTGGTCAGGTCCTGAAAGCGGTCGCGGATGCTGTCGGCGACCGTCTGGTCCCGGCTCTGACTCATCGTCGAACGTCTCCCCCTGCCGGTCGGGACGAATGCGTTCGCCGCCCCGGCCCTGGTTCGGCCAGTGTTTCAGAAAGATACTTGACTGTCTCTTTTGGTCTGAAATGATATTTTCAGAGTGGGCGGGGAACACCACGATGCGTGCGCAGACTCCCATCGTCGCTGCCGGATTGCCGCGGACGGATTCCGTCGACGTGGTGAACCCGGCTGGCCGCGGCGGCTTCGTGCTGGTGTGCGAGCATGCCGGGAACTTCATTCCGCCGGAGCTGCACGATCTCGGGCTGGGGCCCGGGCTGACCACCAGCCATATCGCCTGGGACCCGGGCGCGCTGCCGGTCGCCCGCGAGCTGTCGCGGCTGCTGGATGCGCCGCTGGTCGCCCAGCGCACGTCCCGCCTGATGTACGACTGCAACCGCCCGCCCGAGGCCGAGAGCGCGATCCCCGAGATCAGCGAGATCCACCCGGTGCCGGGCAATGTTGGGCTGACGCCGGAGGCGCGGCAGGCGCGGGTCGACACGATCTACGTCCCGTTCTGCAACACCCTGGCGGCCTGCATCGTGGACCGCACCGCCGCCGGCGAGACGCCGGTGGTCGTCACCGTTCATTCCTTCACGCCGATCTACAAAGGGGTTCGGCGCGAACTGGACATCGGGATCCTGCACGACACCGACACCCGGATCGCCGATGCCATGCTGCGGCTCGCCGAGGCCGACGACGGCGTTGTCGTCCGGCGCAACCAGCCGTACGGTCCCGAGGACGGCGTGACGCATACGTTGCGGATGCAGGCGCTGCCGCGCGGGCTGGCGAACGTCATGGTCGAGGTCCGCAACGACCTGATCCGCGACGGCGCCAGCCAGCAGGCGATGGCCGCGAGGCTGTCGCGGTGGCTGCTGGCGGCGCAGGCCGAGCTGGCCGTCGGGGCCGGGGAACCACGCCAATCGCCGCGGGTCGGCTGAACGCGGCCGGGGGAACGATGCCGAGAGCGATCGAACTGTACGTGCGCTACGTCGAGGCGGTGAACTACCGCATCGGGCGGGTCGCCATGTACCTGATCTTCGTGCTGGTCGGCATCCTGCTGTGGTCGTCGATCTCCAAGACCTTCTTCCTGCCGTCGCTTTGGACGCTGGAGATGGCGCAGTTCATGATGGTCGCCTACTACATCCTCGGCGGCCCGTACTCGATCCAGCTCGACGCCAACGTCCGCATGGACCTGGTCTACGGAAGCTGGTCGCCGCGCACCAAGGCCTGGGTCGACGCCTTCAGCGTGCTGTTCCTGATCTACTTCCTGGGCGTGCTGCTGTACGGCGGGCTCAACTCGACGATCTATTCGCTGGAGTACGGCGAACGCAGCCCGACCGCGTGGCGACCGTATCTCTGGCCCATCAAGATCACGATGTGCGTCGGCATCGTCCTGATGATCCTTCAGGCGATCGCCGAGTTCTTCAAGGACATCGGCCGCATCCGGGGGGTGCAGCTCTGATGTCCTACGAGATGATCGCCATCCTGATGTTCTCGACCATGATGGTCATGATGATGACCGGGCAGCGCGTGTTCGGGGCCATCGGCTTCGTCGGCGCGGCCGCGGCCATGCTGCTGTGGGGCACCGGCGGCTCGGACATCCCGTTCTCGTCCGCCATGAAGCTGATGAAGTGGTACCCGCTTCTGACGCTGCCGATGTTCATCTTCATGGGCTACGTGCTGTCGGAGTCGAAGATCGCCGACGACCTGTACCGGATGTTCCACGTCTGGATGGGGCCGGTGCGCGGCGGGCTGGCGATCGGCACGATCGGCCTGATGGTGCTGATCTCGGCGATGAACGGCCTGTCGGTGGCCGGCATGGCGATCGGCGCCACCATCGCCCTGCCGGAGCTGCTGCGCCGCGGCTACGACAAGATCATGGTCACCGGCGTGATCCAGGCCGGATCCAGCCTGGGGATCCTGGTGCCGCCGTCGGTGGTGCTGGTGCTGTACGCCATGATCGCCCGCCAGCCGGTCGGCCAGCTGTGGTTGGCCGGCGTGGTGCCGGGACTGATGATGGCCGGCCTGTTCATCGTGTACATCGGGATCCGCTGCTGGTTCCAGCCGCGGCTCGGGCCGGCGCTGCCGATGGAGGAGCGGAACATCCCGCTGTCCGAGAAGCTGGCCCTGCTGCGCGCCGGCATCCTGCCGCTCGGCATCTTCGCGGCCATGATGGTGCCGTTCGTGAACGGCTGGACCTCGCTGGTCGAAAGCTCGGCGATCGGCGCCATGACCGCGTTCGTCGCCGCCGTGCTGAAGCGCCGGATGACCCGCGAGGTGTTCGAGACCTCGGTGCGCCAGACCCTGGCGGTCTCCTGCATGTTCATGTGGATCATCCTGGCCGCGCTCGGCTTCGGCGCGGTGTTCGACGGGCTCGGCGCGGTGCGCGCGATCGAGAACCTGTTCACCGAGCAGCTCGGCCTGTCGCCCTGGACGATCCTGATCCTGATGCAGCTCAGCTTCATCGTGATGGGGACGTTCCTGGACGACACCGCGATGCTGGTGATCGTGGCCCCGCTGTACGTGCCGCTGGTGCAGGCGCTCGGCTTCGACCTGATCTGGTACGGCGTGCTGTACACGATCACCACCCAGATCGCCTACATGACGCCGCCGTTCGGCTACAACCTGTTCCTGATGCGGGCGATGGCGCCGCCGAACATCAGCATCCACGACATCTACCGGTCGATCGTCCCGTTCACCTTCGTGATGGTGCTGGCGCTGGCGCTGGTCATGGCGTTCCCGCAGATCGCCCTGTGGCTGCCCCACGCCGTCTACGCGAAATAACCACGGAGAGCCCCGACCAAGGGGCCGGAAACCCACAAGAACAGGGGACTTCAGCATGACGACACGACGCAAGATCCTGACCACCGGCCTGGTCGGCGGCGCCGCCGCCCTGGCCGCCCCGGCAGTGCACGCCCAGAAGACCATCAAGTGGCGCCTGCAGACCTATGCCGGCCCGGCGCTGGCCGAGCACGTGATCAAGCCGGCCATCGACAGCTTCAACAAGATCGCCGGCGATCGCATGCAGATCGAGCTGTACTTCGCCGACCAGCTGGTGCCGACCGCCGAGCTGTTCCGCGCCATGCAGCGCGGCACCATCGACGCGGTGCAGTCGGACGACGA
>Ga0070728_10000999_pt1 | contig 46923 bp, 47 predicted proteins | sample tdDd471_FD_66723 | JGI IMG/M metagenome (GOLD analysis project Ga0070728, IMG submission 66723) | Marine sediment microbial communities from the Atlantic coast under amendment with organic carbon and nitrate - tdDd47.1 | ecosystem: Environmental > Aquatic > Marine > Coastal > Sediment | place... | reverse complement strand
CAGGCCAGGCCCTGTCCGCCATGCGTCGTCAGGCGGATGGCGAACGCCTGACGACGCATGGCGGACAGGGCCTGGCCTGCCTTCGCGATCTGCTGTTCAGCCTCCGCGCGGCGCACCCGGCAGGACCGTTCCGCCCCGATCACGCGGGCCACGGCCTCCCGCGCCTTTGCCACCGCCTGTTCCAGTTCCTGCATCTGCCTGCGGGCCGGTTCAACCTGACCCTGCACGGTCTTCAACCGGTTCTGCTGTTCCAGCCGGATCGCGCCAGCGGCCTGTTTCCCCGCGCGGCGGACAAAGCCGTCCCAGCGCCAGAAATCACCCTTTCGCGACACCAGCCGCTGCCCCGGTTTCAGCGTCGCAGCGACGCGATCCCCGGTTTCGCGGTCGACCACCACGCCAACGGCATTCAACCGCCGCGCAAGCGCCACGGGACCGGTGACATGCGCCGAAAGCGGCTCCACCCCATCGGGAAGCGCCCCGGCAACGTCCGTCGGTTCGACGGTCAGCCAGTGCGCGGGCGCATCCGTTTCAAGTGCTGCCTGGGCGCCGTCCCCCAGCGCGGCGGCGAATGCGGTCTCGAACCCCGGCGTCACCTGCACCTGATCCAGTACTGGCCTGTGTGTCGTCTTCGCATCCCGCGCCAGCAGCCGTATCAGCGTGCTCAACTCGGTCTCAAGGGCGGACAGCGTCGACTTCGCGGCGCGCTCCGCCTCGATTGCGCTGGTCAGTTCCTCCTCGGCGGTCGCCCGCGCCTGCTCCGCCTTCGTGATCTCGTCGGCGATGCCATCAATCACCTGCCGCGCCGCCACCTCCTGCGCCTCGGCGGCGGCAATTCGGTCGGCCAGACCCTGATCCCCGGTGCGGGCCATGTCCTGTTCGGCGGCCTGTGTCCGGCGCTGCAACTCGTCCCGCCGCGCGGTTTCCTCGGAGACACGGCGACCGAGCGCCTGACGGCGGGCCCGCAGATCGGCCAACTGTTCGGTCGCGGCTGACAGCGCCGCCTCGGCCTCCGCCACCACCGCCTTGCGGGCCGTCACATCCTGTTCGGCGGATTGTTTCAGGTCGTCCTGACCGGCTGATGCCTCGTCCAGCCTCGCGGTCTCGCTGGCCAACGTCTGGACCCGTTCCGCAGCTTCGGCCTGGCGACGTGTTTCACGTTCCAGATCACGGTCGAACTGAACCAGCCGTTCCTTCAGCTCGGTGATGGTCTGCCGAACTCGCGCCTCTTCCTGATCCAGCGATTCGCGCGCCACCAGCAACCGCTGCAAGGCTGCCGCAGCCTCCGCCTCCGCCTTCCGCAACGGCTCGATACGGGCCATGGCATCGGCCTGCAGGGTGCTCGCCGCCGCCGCCGCGCGGGTGGCTTCCGTCACCGCAGCCTCGGCCTCGTCCTTCACGCTGCGGGCGCGATTCAGTGCCTCCAGCGCCGCCGAGTAGCGCAGATGATGGATGATCGCTTCCGTGCGGCGGATCTGATCCGACAGGTTGCGGTAGCGGCTGGCCTGCCGCGCCTGCCGCTTCAGCGCTGCGAGCTGTGTGTCCAGTTGCCCGGTCACATCGTCCAACCGCTCCAGATTGGTCTCCGCCCCGCGCAGGCGCAGTTCAGCCTCGTGCCGGCGCGAATGCAGGCCGGTGATCCCTGCCGCTTCCTCCAGCAGCAGGCGACGCTCCGACGGTTTCGCGCCGATCAGGGCACCGACGCGGCCCTGGCTGACAATGGCGGTGGAGCGGGCACCGGTCGCCAGATCAGCGAACAGCAACTGCACGTCCCGCGCCCGCACGTGGCCGCCGTTCAGCTTGTAGTCGGAGCCGGATTCACGGGTGATCTTGCGGCTGACCGTGATTTCCGGTGCCTCGCTGTAGGCAGCGGGCACCGGGCTTCCCGCCGGATTCTCCAGCGTCAGTTGCACCTCTGCGTGGTTGCGGGCAGGTCGGGTGGCGGAACCAGCGAAGATGACGTCATCCATCTCCCCGCCGCGCATGTTCTTGGGCGAGGTTTCACCCATGACCCAGCGCAGCGCCTCGACCAGGTTCGACTTGCCGCAGCCGTTCGGTCCCACCACCCCGGTCATGCCGGAGGCGATGGTCAGTTCCGTCGGTTCGACGAAGGACTTGAAACCGGTCAGCCGAAGCTTGTTGAACTGCACTGGTGCCGCGCCACCCCTGTCCTGGCCCTAGAGGGCGCTCTCGATCCGGTCCGACAGCGCCTCGAAATCGAGACCTCCCTCGAACTTCTCGCCATTGACATAGACACTCGGCGTGCCGCTCACCTTCATGCGCTGGTGACCGTCCAGCCGCGTGGCCAGCAGCATGTCCACCAGCGACTCGTCGGCCATGCAGGCGTCGAATGCCTCCGAGGAAACCCCGCCGAGCACGCCGATCTGGCGCAGGGCCGCGGTCGGGTCGCTGGCGCTGGTCCAGTTCGGCTGCTGCTCGAACAGCAGGTCGATGAAACCGAAGAACTTCTGCTCCCCGCCGCAACGTGCCAGCATCGAGGCCTGCAGCGCATAGCGGTCCAGGGGAAATTCACGGAACACGAAGCGGACCTTGCCCGTGTCGACGAATTCCTTCTTCAGCTTCGGATAGATTTCCTCGTGAAACCGGCGGCAGTGCGGGCAGGTCATGGAGGCATACTCGATCACCTCCACCGGGGCATCGGGGTCGCCCAGAACCATATCGCCCGTGGAGTAGTCTGCTGCCCGCGCCGAGCCCGGAAGCAGAAGGCCGCTCATGGCCAGCCCGGACGCGATGCCCCCGCTCACCAGCAGCTTGCGGCGCGAAACATTCCGGTCACGGCCCGTGTCTTTGATGTTGGTTAGTGTCATTGCCTGCTCTTACCCACTACATGTTGTGAAATCATACTGCCGCCCGCACGCAGCCTCAATCCGAAAAAGACGGAGACTGCCATTCCGACAGCTTGGTGCAGAATAGGGCCAGATCATGACGATTGGTGATCGGACTCAGTCACTTCGCAGTGTTTGCCCCCGCACCGAAGATCGCCGCCCCCAGTCGGCGCAGCGCCTTGCGGGTTTCCGGGTCCGTGATATCTGCCGTCACGCGATCCAGTTCTGCAGACTCCGATTCGGTCAGGGGACGCAGGTCGCGCGACGGTTTCTGCTGCCGGGGCTGGATCGCGACCTGGCGCAGACGGATCCCGGTCACTGCCCGCCAGCCGAAGAAACGGTTCACCCGCTCGATCAGCAGCGGCTCCAGATGCTGGATCTCCGTGGCCCAACCCGGCGCGACACTGAGGTGCAGCACCGCGCCGTCAGCTGCGGCGGCGCGTTCCTGCCCCTCCACCACACGGGGCCAGTTCAGCCGCTCCGGCCGGCACTGGTCAGCCAGCGCGGCACCGACGATCTCCGGCCAGCGCAGCACGATGTCGGTCTGGGCAAAGCCGCGCTTGCGGAAGGTCGGCGACAGGATCGCCGCCACATCCTCCCCCGCGCGGCGGAAGCCGCCCTTGCCTCGGCGAGGTCCACTGCCTAATGCTGCTGCCGTGCTGTCGGTGCCCGCCGCCGGTCGCTTTGCTGTCACCTGCCCCTCCCGGAGCCATGCCTGATACCCGTCGCATCATAGCCGACCTGCTGGCCCACTACGACAGCCACCGTCGCCGCCTGCCCTGGCGCGCCGATCCCGGCGTGCGACCGGACCCGTACCATGTGTGGCTGAGCGAGATCATGCTGCAGCAGACCACCGTGCAGACCGTGATCCCCTATTTCGAGCATTTCCTGAGCCGCTGGCCCACCGTCGCCGATCTGGCCGACGCCGATCAGGACGCGGTGATGCATGCCTGGCAGGGCCTCGGCTACTACAGCCGGGCGCGCAACCTGCTGAAATGCGCCCGGGCCGTTGTGCAGGATCATGCGGGCCGGTTCCCGGAGACGGAGACGGGACTGCTCGGCCTGCCCGGTATCGGCCCCTATACCGCCGCCGCCATCGCCGCCATCGCCTTCGATCAGCCGACCATGCCGGTAGATGGCAATATCGAGCGGGTGAGTGCACGCCTGTTCGCGGTGGAGGAGGCCATGCCGGGCGTGAAGCCGGAACTGAAACGTCTCGCCGCAACCCTGATCGCCCCGGAGCGGCCCGGCGACATGGCGCAGGCATTGATGGATCTGGGGGCCACCATCTGCTCCCCGCGCAGTCCGGCCTGCGGGCGTTGCCCCATCACCGGAGAATGTCTCGCGCGGGAACGCGGCATCGCCGCAGACCTGCCGCGCAAGACACCGAAGAAGGCAAAGCCGACGCGGCACGCCGTCTTCTTCTGGCTGACGCGGGCAGAAGATGGTGCGGTGCTGTTTCAGCGTCGCCCCGACAGGGGACTGCTGGGCGGCATGATGATGCCGCCATCGACCGAATGGCGCGACGGCGAGGCGTGGGAAGCCGGGGCCGCACGGGAACAGGCCCCGGTGACCGCAGACTGGAAACCGCTCAACGGCGGCGCACGCCATACCTTCACGCATTTCCATTTCGAGATGCAGGTCTGGGTCGGATCCGTGCGCAGCGGCAACGGTTTCGACAGTGCGGACGACATCTGGTGTCCGCCGGACCAGCTCGACCGGCTGGCCCTGCCCACTGTCGCCAAGAAGGTCTGCCGACATGCCCTGGCGGGAGGCACGCTTGTCTGAGCGGCTTCACGACGATGATCTCTGGATTTTCGGCTACGGCAGCCTGATGTGGCGGCCAGGTTTCGATCATCTGGACCGGCAGCGGGCGCTGTTGCGGGGACGCCACCGCAGGCTCTGTGTCTGGTCGTGGCACCATCGCGGCAGTCAGGCCAGTCCGGGACTGGTGATGGGACTGGACCGGGGTGGAGCCTGCGTAGGCATCGCCTATCGGGTCGCTGCCGCGCAGGCCCGAGAGGTGCGCGACTATCTGGATGCGCGGGAACGGGTGACACCGGTCTATCTCGCCACGGACGTGAGGCTGAGACTGTCAGACGGTCGCCCGGTAACCGCCCTGACCTACACGGTGGACCGCGCCAATCCGCAGTACGCCGGGCGGCTGGATCTGGATACGGCGGTCACCACGGTGCGCGGGGCGGTCGGGCACAGCGGCCGCAATCCCGACTATGTGCGCGAGACGGCGGCGCACCTGAGGGAAATCGGTGTATACGACCCCTTCATGCAGGCGGTCGACGCGGCCCTGCACAGCTGAGGACCGGACATGCTCGCCCTTTGGATACCTGTCACCATTGCCGCTGCCTTCCTGCAGAACCTCCGCTCCGCATTGCAGAAGGCGATCAAGGGCAGGCTGTCCACCGCAGGCGCCGCCTATTCACGTTTCATCTACGCCCTGCCGCTGGCGCTGCTCTATGTCTGGGGCCTGCATGACATTGGCGGCTTCGACCTGCCGCAGTCGAACGGGCTGTTCCTGCTCTATTGCGCACTGGGTGGGCTGTCGCAGATCCTGTTCACGGTGACCCTGCTCTGGATGTTCTCCTTCCGCAGTTTTGCCGTCGGCACGACCTTCTCGAAGCTGGAGGTCGTGCTGATCGCCTTCCTCGGTGCGATCCTGCTGGGGGACACCGTGGGACCGCTGGCCGCCGTCGCCATCGCCGTCGGTGCGGCAGGAACCGTGCTGCTGTCCCTGACCGAGACCCGGCTGACGCTGGGCGGACTGTGGCGCGGCATGGGGGAGAAGGCGACGCTGATCGGGCTGTTGAGCGCGGTGCTGCTGGGATCTTCCGTCGTCTTCTATCGTGGTGCCGCCCTGGCGCTGGACGGGCCGGAGTTCATAATGGCCGCCGCCTATGCCCTGGCCATCTCGCTGGCAATGCAGACGGTGATGATGGGCGCATGGTTTCTGGTCTTCGACCGCCCCGAACTGGGCCGGGTGCTGAAGGAGTGGCGACGCGCGGCCCCTGTCGGGCTGGTCGGCATGGCCTGTTCGGTCTGCTGGTTCACCGCCTTCACCCTGCAGAACGCCGCCTATGTCCGGGCGCTGGGACAGGTGGAACTCGTCTTCACCTTCATCGCCGGGGCGTTCTGGTTCCGCGAAAAGGTCCAGAAGATCGAGGTCGCGGGCATCCTGCTCATCGTCTGCGCCATCCTGCTGATCCTGCTGGCCGAAGCCTGAACGGCTTCCGTTGGTAGACTGTTCCGGTCCTCATCTGAGTTATATGTGGGCTGCTCCATCCCTCTCCCCCTCATCCCGTGACAAGCTGCCTGCCCCCGCGTTAGATAGGCACAGCCATTCAACGATCCCGGAGCAAGGGTCATGATCCCGAACCAGTTCCCCAGCCTGAACTTCCACCTCGGCGAGACGGCGGACATGATCCGTGACACGGTTTCCGGCTTTTCCGCCGACCGGATCGCGCCACGCGCCGCCGACATCGACCGCGACAATGAATTTCCCCGCGACCTCTGGCCGGAGATGGGCGAGCTTGGCCTGCTGGGCATGACGGTGGAGGAGGAATACGGCGGCAGCGGCCTGGGATACCTGGAACATGTCATCGCGATGGAGGAGATCAGCCGCGCCTCCGGCTCGGTCGGCCTGTCGTATGGCGCGCATTCCAACCTCTGCGTCAACCAGATCCGCCTGAACGGCACGGAGGCCCAGCGGCAGAAGTACCTGCCCAGGCTGGTTTCGGGTGAGCATCTGGGTGCGCTGGCCATGTCGGAGCCCGGTGCGGGATCGGATGTGGTCAGCCTGAAACTCAGGGCGGAGAAGAAGGGCGACCGTTACGTCCTGAACGGCAACAAGTTCTGGATCACCAACGGCCCGACCGCCGACACGCTGGTGGTCTACGGCAAGACCGATCCGGACGCCGGTCCGCGCGGCATCACCGCCTTCATCATAGAGAAGGGGATGAAGGGATTCTCGACGGCGCAGAAGCTCGACAAGCTCGGCATGCGCGGTTCCGACACCGGGGAGCTGGTGTTCGAGGACTGCGAGGTGCCGGAGGAGAATATCCTGGGCGGCCTGGGTCAGGGGGCCCGGGTGCTGATGTCCGGCCTGGATTACGAACGCGCCGTGCTGGCGGGTGGGCCGCTGGGCATCATGCAGGCCTGCATGGATGTGGTGATGCCCTATGTGCACGACCGCAAGCAGTTCGGCACCCCCATCGGCGAGTTCCAGCTGATGCAGGGCAAGATCGCCGACATGTACACCACAATGAACGCCTGCCGCGCCTACGTCTATTCCGTGGCCGGGGCCTGCGACCGGGGCGAGGTCACACGCTATGACGCCGCCGGCTGCATCCTCTATGCGGCTGAGAAGGCAACGTGGATGGCGCTGGAGGCGATCCAGGCGCTGGGCGGCAACGGCTATATCAACGAATATCCCACCGGTCGCTACCTGCGCGACGCCAAGCTCTACGAGATCGGGGCCGGGACTTCGGAGATACGCCGCATGCTGATTGGCCGCGAACTGTTCCAGAAGAGCGCCTGAGCCATGCGGATTGCCGTGATGGGGGCGGGTGCGCTTGGCTGCTACTACGGGGCCAGGCTGCAGCGCATGGGTGCCGATGTGACCTATATCGCGCGGGAGCGGACGGTTGGCGTGCTGCGACAGACCGGTCTGACCGTGGACATGATGCAGGATACGCTGCATCTGCCGGATGTCAGCGCCACCACCGATCCGTCAGAGGTCGGCCCCGTGGATGTCATCATCTTCGCCACCAAGCTCTACGACGTGGACGATGCGGCCCGTGCCATGGCCCCGCTGATCGGGCCGGAGACACATGTGCTGTCGTTGCAGAACGGGGTCTATACGGAGGAACTGCTGGCCGAACTCTACGGCGCGGGCCACGTCTGGGGGGCACAGTCGCTGCTGCCTGCGCAGGTCGTGGCACCCGGCCATGTCCGCCAGATCGCCAGCATCGACCGGCTGGAGTTCGGGCGGCTGGACAATGTGCAGGATGCCGCCATCACCGGCTTCCGCGACCGGCTGGAAGAGGCGGGCGTCTGGGCGTTGCTGGCCGAGAACACGCTGGAGTGCCTCTGGCGCAAGTTCATCATGGTCGGCTCCTACGCCGCCGTCAGCACCCTGGTGCGCGCCCGCCTGGGCAAGATCAGGTCCTGCCCTGAAAGCTGGCAGCTCTATCGCGAACTGATGCAGGAAGCCTTCGCTGTCGGTCAGGCCAAGGGTGCCGGCATGGCGGACGATCAGGTGGACCAGCACTGGGCCGACGGCCTGAAACGCGACCCGGAGGTGGAGACCTCCATGCAGTTCGACCGCGAACGCGGCGCACGGCTGGAGCTTGACTGGTTCTCCGGCTACATCGTCCGCGAGGGCGAGCGACTGGGTATCCCCACCCCCTGCCACCGCGTGGCCTGGATGGCCCTGAAGCCCTGGGCCCAGGGCAGTTGAGGCCGAACTTCCTCAGCCGAACTTCGCGAGGAACTGCACGATCCTGCGGGTCCGGGGCGTGAAGAGTTTCGGGGTGAAATACTGTCCGGCGGCCCGCTTGGAGACCTCACCCAGCGTCGGATAGGGCAGGATGGTGCCAGCAATGTCGCCGATCTTCAGCCCCTTCGACACGGCCAGCGCCCAGAGGCCGATCAGTTCGCCTGCGTGCGCACCAACGATCCCGGCACCCAGAATCCGGCCCTTCTTCGTGGTGATCACCTTGACGAAACCTGATCCCAGCCGCTCGGCGGAGGCGCGGTCATTCTCCGCAAAGGGCCAGCGCAGGATGTTGATCTCCCCGTTCGCCTCCCGCGCCTGATCCTCCTGCGCGCCGACCCAGGCCAGTTCGGGGTCGGTATAGGTGACCCACGGCACCGCGTCCGTCTTCGCCTTCGCGGGCAGGCGAAACAGCATGTTGCGTATGACGATTCCGGCGTGATAGCCCGCGACATGAGTGAACTGCAGCCCGCCCGCCACGTCGCCGATGGCATAGACCCGGCGGTTGGTGCTGCGCAGCCGGGCATCGACCTGAATGCCCTTGCCCGAATGCTCGACCCCGGCCGCATCCAGGTTCAGGCGCTCCACATTGGCCTTCCTGCCCGCCGCGACCAGCAGATGGCTGCCTGCGATCCGCTCGCCGCCGTCCAGAACGATGACCGGGCCAGGCTCCACGGCCTCGATCTTCACATTCTCCCGAATGTCCACACCATCAGCGCGAATGTGGCGCAGCGCGATGGCCGTCAGCTCCGGGTCATCCTTGCCGAAGGCGCGAAAGGCCTCCAGCACCGTCACCCGCGATCCGAGCCTGCGGTGCGCCTGCGCCATTTCCAGCCCGATGGGGCCACCGCCGATGATCAGCAGGTGTTCCGGCTGTTCGCGGTTGTCGAAGATGGTTTCATTGGTCAGATAGGGAACCGCATCCAGCCCCGGGATCGGCGGCGCGACGGCTGAGGAACCGGTGGCGATCACGAAGCGGCGGGCGCGGATGCGCTGGCCCCCGGCTTCCACCGTGCGCTCATCGAGGAACCGGGCCCAGTCGCGGATGACGGTGACGCCCAGCCCCTCGAACCGTTCCTGGCTGTCCACCGGCGCAATTCCGTCGATGACATTGCGCACGTGATCGGCGACCGCCGGGAAGTCGACCTTCGGCTCGGTGGCCGTGATGCCGAACGGCGCCGCATGTGTCCAGGCGTGGGCGTGATGGCTGGCGGCAAGCAGCGCCTTGGACGGCACGCAGCCATAGTTCAGGCAGTCGCCGCCCATCTCCCCGCCCTCGATCAATACGGTCGGTGCCCCCATCTGGGAGGCACCTGCGGCAACGCTCAAACCGCCCGAGCCGCCGCCGATGACACAGATGTCGGTTTCCAGAATGTCGGACATGGGTGAATGGTTCCTGTTCGTGGCCGCGGGGGGTCGGATTGTCTGTGGACCGTGCCACCCCTCTCCCCCTCCCGACCGCCCACGGGATCATCCGCATGGGGGATCGGGAGGGGGAGAGGGGTGGCACGGTCACCGATCAGCATCAAACCTAGGATGCCTGTGGCCGAATTGCAGCCCCGGCGCGGTTGACTTGACCGTGAGGCCCACATATACACCCCTTCTCTTGCCCCCGGCACGTGTCCGGGTCCCCATTCTGTTCGTACAGGAGAGCCTGTCGTGAAGCGTACATTCCAGCCGAGCAATCTCGTGCGCGCCCGCCGTCATGGCTTCCGCGCCCGCAAGGCCACCGTGGCCGGTCAGACCATTCTGCGCCGCCGTCGTTCCAAGGGCCGGAAGAAGCTGTCGGCCTGAGGCACGGTCACGTGGAAGTCGGTCGTTTGAAACGGCGGGCCGACTTCCTCAGGCTCGCGCGCAAGGGGCGCCGCACCGCCGCCAAGGGTCTGGTGCTGCAAGCAGCCCCCATCCCGGTGGATCCGGAAAGCACCGATGAAACGGGCAACGCCATGGCGATCCGTATCGGTTTCACAGCATCGAAGAAGGTCGGCAACGCGGTCCGGCGCAACCGGGCCAAACGTCGTTTGCGCGCGCTTGCGACAGATCAGCTTGTCCGGCAGGCCCAGCCCGGCAACGATTATGTGCTGATCGCCCGCGCCGCGACCGTTGAGCGTGACTTCGCCGATCTGACCGACGATCTGCTGCATTCCCTGAAACGCCTGAAGCTGCTGCGGGAGGGCACGGCATGATGCTGCGCCGGATCGCGACACTTCCCATCCGCTTCTACCAGTACGTCATCTCGCCCTGGCTGGGGCCGAACTGCCGGTTTCAGCCTACCTGCTCCGCCTATGCCATCGAGGCACTGGAGCGTCATGGCGTCCTGCGCGGCAGCTGGCTGGCGCTCCGGCGGCTGTCACGTTGTCACCCCCTTGGCGGTCATGGCTATGATCCTGTGCCGGAAACGCGTAAAAGCGCGGCAACCACGGCACCTTCCAGCCATCTTTCCCGTCGCCCCTGATCCCTGAAGTCGAGGCCCTCGCATGTCCGAACAGCGCAATCTGATCCTGGCCATCGTGCTGTCCGTTGTAATCCTGCTGGGGTTCCAGACCCTGTTTCCGGGTGATCCGCCCCCGCCGCCGCCCATCGAGTCACCCGCGGTCGGCACACCTGGTACGCCCGGCAGCACCGGTAGCGGCGTCGGCAGTTCGGTGCCTGGTGTCTCTGCCCCCGGCGCCAGCCTGCCTGGCACGGTGCCGACGGCAGGCGTGGACCGCAAGACCGCGATCGGGGCGGAGCCGCGCATCCGCATCAACACCCCGCGCCTGCATGGTTCCATCCGCCTGCGCGGCGGCTGGATCGACGATCTGACCCTGCCGGACTACCGCCAGACCACCGATCCGACATCGCCGGAGATCGCGCTGCTGAATCCGCGCGATGCGGCTGATCCCTACTTCGTGGACTTCGGCTGGCTGAACGCCTTGGGCAGTTCCGCCACCGTGCCCACGTCGGAGACGCCGTGGGTGGCGGACGGGGACACACTGGCACCGGGCCAGCCTGTCACGCTGACCTGGGACAATGGCGAGGGTCTGACCTTCGTCCGTCGTTTCGAGATCGATCCGAACTACATGTTCACGGTGCAGCAATCCGTGCGCAACAGTTCGGGCCAGCCGGTCACGCTGCATTCCTACGGTCGCGTCAGCCGCCATGGCACGCCGACGACCAGCGGGTTCTACATCCTGCACGAAGGCATGTTGGGTGGCCTGCAGGAGAAGGTGATGGAGGTCGACTACGACACCATTGCCGAGGACGGTGATATCACGGAGCAGACGAAGGAAGGCTGGATCGGCTTCACCGACAAGTACTGGATGACGATGCTGATCCCCGACCGCGGCACGGCGTTCGAAGGGGCCTTCCGCCACACCTACGTGGGCGGCATCGACAAGTATCAGACCGACTATCTGGCCGATCCGATCACGGTGGCTTCGGGCAGCGAGGTCACGCTGACCAACCGCCTGTTTGCCGGTGCGAAGGAAGTGGACCTGATCAACGGCTATGCCGAGACACTGGGAATTCCGCTGTTCGAGAATGCCATCGACTGGGGCTGGTTCCCGTTCCTGACCAAGCCGCTGTTCATCGCCATCGACTTCTTCAACAGCCTGATCGGCAATCTTGGTCTGGCGATCATCGCCACCACGATCATCATCAAGACGCTGTTCCTGCCGCTGGCCTACAAGTCCTACGTCTCCATGAACGCGATGAAGGAACTTCAGCCGGAAATGGTGAAGATCCGCGAACGCTATGGCGAGGATCGCCAGCGGATGCAGCAGGAGATGATGGGGCTCTACAAGAAGAACAAGGTGAACCCGGTTTCGGGCTGCGTGCCGATCCTGTTGCAGATTCCGGTGTTCTTCGCGCTCTACAAGGTGCTGTTCGTGACCATCGAGATGCGTCATGCGCCCTTCTATGGCTGGATTCAGGATCTGTCCGCGCGGGATCCGACGAATGTCTTCACGCTGCTTGGCCTGATCGAATGGACCCCGCCGCAGTTCCTGCACCTGGGCATCTGGCCGATCCTGATGGGTGGCTCCATGTTCCTGCTGCAGAAGATGAACCCGACGCCGCCGGACCCGATGCAGGCACGTATCATGATGATGCTGCCGCTGGTGTTCACCTTCTTCCTGGCCCGTTTCCCGGCCGGCCTGGTGATCTACTGGACCGCCAACAACCTGCTCTCGATCCTGCAGCAGTATGTGATCAAGCGGCGGATGGCGAACCGGAAGAAGCAGCCGGCCAAGAGCACCTGACGCCCGGAAGGGACCCGCGGCATGATGGATCCGGAACCGGATATCGAGGCAGGGCGAAAGCTCTTCGCGGGCGAGTGCACCTTCCTGAAGGGTGTTGTCTCACTGGAGCACCTGCCCCCGCCTGACATGCCGGAAGTGGCGTTCATCGGGCGCTCCAACGTCGGCAAGTCCAGCCTGGTCAACGCGCTGACCGGACGCAAGGCGCTGGCGCGTACATCGAACACGCCGGGCCGGACGCAGGAACTGAACTTCTTCGATCTGGGTGGGCGGCTGATGCTCGTCGATCTGCCCGGCTATGGTTTCGCCAAGGCTCCGAAACCGGCGGTCGAGGCCTGGACCCGGCTGATCCGGCGCTACCTTCAGGGCCGCCCGAACCTGACACGGGTCAATCTGCTGATCGACGCCCGTCACGGCATCAAGCCGCCGGACGAGGACTTCATGAGCATGCTGGACAAGTCGGCGGTGGTGTTTCAGGTCATCCTGACCAAGGCCGACAAGCTGAAATCCGCCCAGCAGGAACGGGTCTTCGAGGCAACGCGGAAGGGCCTCGAGAAGCACGTCGCCGCCTATCCGAAACAGTTCCTGACCAGTGCCGAGAAGGGAACCGGCATCGCCGAACTGCGGGCCGAGCTTGAACGTCTGGCGACGCAACAGTCCGCCGGGCTATAACGAGAATCAAATCAAGGCGATTGGGAGGAAGTTCGTGGACGACGAACTGATGAAGAAGGCCGCGACGCTGCAGGAAGCCCTGCCGTATCTGAAACGCTTCGCCGGTGAGGTCTTTGTCGTCAAGTATGGCGGCCATGCCATGGGCGACGAAACACTTTCCAAGGCCTTCGCCCGCAACATCGTGCTGCTGAAGCAGGTCGGCATCCATCCGGTCATCGTCCATGGCGGCGGCCCGCAGATCGGGGCCATGCTTGACCGGCTGAAGATCCAGAGCGAATTCGTCGACGGCCTGCGGGTCACCGACCGCGCCACCGTCGATATCGTCGAGATGGTGCTCTCCGGCTCCATCAACAAGCAGATCGTCACCGCCATCCAGCAGGAAGGCGGCATGGCCATCGGCCTGTCGGGCAAGGACGGCGGCCTGATTCAGGCGCGCAAGCTGAACCGGTCACGCCGCGATCCCGATTCCAACATCGAACGGATCCTCGACCTGGGTTTCGTGGGGGAGCCGCGTACCATCAACCCCGACATCTTCAATGCCATTGATCTGGACTCGGTGATCCCCGTGATTGCGCCGATCGGTGTCGGCAAGAATGGTGAAACCTTCAACATCAACGCCGACTCGGCAGCGGGTGCCATCGCCTCCGCCCTCTCGGCGGCGAAGCTGATCATGCTGACGGATGTGGCCGGGGTGCTCGACAAGGACAAGAAGCTGGTGCAGGTGCTGACCCCGCGCGACGTGCTGGTGCTGCGCGGTCAGGGCGTCATCACAGGCGGCATGATCCCGAAGATCGAGACCTGCCTGGACGCCATCCGCAACGGCGTCGGTTCCGCCACCATCCTGGATGGCCGCATCCCCAACGTGGTGCTGCTGGAAACCTTCACCGAGCATGGCGTCGGCACCATGATCCGCCGCGACGACGCGGTGGAAGACGAGGAATAGACCACCGTTCCTGCTGGCAGGCGTCAGCGCGGCACGCCGGGGCACAACGTTGGTGGGGGGTAAGAGTCCGGTTCAATCAAATCCGCCTGTCCCCTCCCCACGCCGCTCGCGGACCTGATCCGCGAGCCCCGTCTCCGGCGTGCGTGCGGCATTCCCGGGTACTGTGATCAGGCGAAGGCGTAGGTGCCGCCCTTTTCCAGCGCGGTCTGCCAGGCCGGACGCTTGTGCAGGCTGGCAATCCAGCGGTCGACATTCGGGAACGTGCCGCGCTTGCCGAAGGGGCCGAGGATCTCGCCCACGAAGCTGAGGTTGATGTCGGCACCGGTCAGGCTGTCACCGACCAGGAATTCGCGTCCTTCGAGGTGGCGGTTGATGTAGCCGACATGGTTGGCGATTTCGCTCTCGATGCGCGGATGCAGCGGTGCGCCCGCCTCTCCCAGCCGACCGACATACATGAACAACATCAGCGGCAGCATGGCCGAGCCTTCCGCGTACTGCAGCCACTGCATATAGGTGTCGTAGTCGGCGGTTGACGGATCGGGCTGCAGCTTGCCGCCGCCGTGGCGACGGATCACGTAGTCGATGATCGCGCCGGATTCGATGATCGTCTGGTCACCATCGGTCAGCACCGGCGACTTGCCCAGTGGATGTACGGCGATCAGCTCCGGCGGGGCCAGGTTGGTTTCGGCATTGCGCTGGTACTTCTTCAACTCGTAGTCGAGGCCCAGTTCCTCCATCAGCCACAGAATGCGCTGGGATCGGGAATTGTTCAGGTGATGAACGGTCAGCATCGCGATGTCCTTGTTCCGGTTTGTCGGGGCACGGTAGTTCAGCAGGCTGGCAATGTCTGCAACACCTCGCCCACCAGATACAACGAACCCGTGATCAGGACCCGTCGGCGCGGGTTGACCAGTTCCAGCGCCTGCTGCCAGTCGGGCGCGTGCTGTCCGGCCAGGCCGATATCGCGCGCGATCGCTGCAATCCTGTCGGGCGGGGTTGGCGTGCCAATGGCATAGACGGGCTGATGCAGGATCGGAACGCCGATGACGGTGGGGCCGAGGTGCGAAAAGGCACTGAGGAACGGGGCCACAGGGCGGTTGTCCAGAATGCCGACAATCAGGGTGAGCGGCTGGGAGGGCATGGCCGCCAGCGCCGCGGCGGCTGCCGTCGCGGCATGAACGTTGTGACCGCCATCGACCCAGATCTGGCGGGACGCGTCGGGATGACGGACCCGATGGAAACGCGCAGACAGCCGGACATCGGCAATCGCCGCCACCGTCTCGCTGTCCGGCATCCTGACGGTCGACGTCCTGCTGGCCAGGACCTCCATGACCGCAACCGCCTGGGCCGCGTTCTGCCACTGGTGCAGACCGTTCAGTCCCGGACGCGGCAGCGTCAGGTCCGACTCACCCGCGTAGACACCCGTAGCACCATCAATGGACCAGTCCCGGCCTGCCAGATGCAGGGGGCAGCCAAGCGCTTTCGCGGTCGCCTGCACGACAGCGATGGCATCCACATCCTGCGGGTTGGCGACCACAGGTACACCGGCCCGGAAGATACCCGCCTTCTCCCGCGCGATACTGGTCGTGTCGGGGCCGAGAAACGCCTGATGATCCAGAGCAACCGGGGTCATGACGCTGACGCAGACATCCGGCACGGTATTGGTGGAATCCAGCCGTCCCCCCATGCCGCATTCCAGCAGCAGCACGTCAGCCGGGGACTCCGCAAAGCAGAGGAAGGCCGCTGCCGTCATGGCCTCGAAGACCGGCAGTGGAGCACCGTCATTGACGTCGGCGACCTGCGTCAGCGCCTGCGCATAGACTTCGTCGGAAATCTCGCCTTCAGGCAGCAGCACCTGCTCCGTGGGGCGGGACAGATAGGGCGAAATGAAGCGCTGAACCCGCAGGCCCTGCCGCGACAGCATCGTGTTCAGGCAGGCGACGACCGAGCCCTTGCCGTTGGTGCCGGTGACATGGACAACCGGCGGCAATCGCCGATGCGGCGCACCCAGGCGTTCGAGAAGTGCCGGCAGACGCTGCAGATCAAGTTCCATCCGAAGCGCACCCAGACGGATGATCCGTTCCAGCGCGGCATCGGTCAGCGGCGTTTTCACGATGCTCTTACAGGCGCTTCCCCGTCGTCATCTTCCGCATCGTCCGACGCCGTGTTCATCAGTTCGGAGTCACCCTCAGGCTCGGGAATCACCACAGGGTCCGGCGGTGGCAGGGACGCAGGCGGCGCCACCATGGGTTCCCGCATCAGCGACAGGATGCGGCCCAGCGTTTCGGCCAGTTCATGGCGGTGCACCACCATGTCCACCATGCCATGCTCCAGCAGGTATTCCGCGCGCTGAAACCCGTCCGGCAACTGCTCCCGAATCGTCTGCTCGATCACCCGGGGGCCAGCGAACCCGATCAGGGCACCCGGTTCGGCAATCGCCACGTCGCCGATCATCGCGAAGGACGCCGTGGTACCGCCTGTCGTCGGATCGGTCAGCACGCTGATGTAGGGCAGGCCCTTTTCCTTCAGCCGCTGGATCGCGACGGTGGTGCGGGGCATCTGCATCAGGGAAAGAATCCCTTCCTGCATCCGCATGCCGCCCGATGCGGCACAGACGATCAGGGCCGCATCTTCCTGCACCGCCCGTTCCGCCGCCGCAACAATCGCCTCCCCTTCGCCCGGGGAAACGGAGCCGCCCATGAAGAAGAAGTTCTGCGCTGCAACCACTGCCGACTGGCCACCGATGCGGCCCAGACCGGCCTCCACCGCGAAGTCGGCTTCCGCTGCGCTGCGGGCATCCTTGATCTGATCGGGATAACGCCGGGAATCCTTGAATTTCAGGGGATCAAGCGGCGGCTGCGGTGTCTTGATCCGCTCGAATTCGCCGCCATCGAACAGAAGCCGCAGCCGCTGCGATGCGGTGAGACGCATGTGGTGGTCGCAGTGCGGGCAGACCCTGGAGCTCTGCTCGAGGTCGCGATGGAACACCATCTGCCCGCATGCGCGGCATTTCTCCCAGAGATTGTCCGGGCCATCCTTGCGGCGGCCCAGACCAATCTTGGGCAGGACACGGTTGGTCAACCAACTCATGCGGCAACGCCCTCCCGACGGGGACCATTGTTGCTCAAGGGGATACCTCCGTTAGATCCATGTCCAGGACAGACGTCCGTCAGGCCGAACGTACACCATCGGCAAGGGCTGTCACCAGTTCCACCACATTGGCCACCGCGGCATCGCGGTCCTCACCGGCCCTGCCCACCTGGTCGACGATGGCCGTGCCGACCACGGCAGCGTCCGCGACCCGGGCCACCGCCGCCGCCTGCCCCGGCGTCTTGATGCCGAAACCGACTGCGACCGGCAGATCGGTATGACGTTTCAGCCGTTCCACCGCCGCAGCGACCGCACCTGTATCCATATGGCCCGCGCCGGTGATCCCGGCAACAGAGACATAATAGACAAAGCCGGATGTGTTCTGCAGCACGGTCGGCAGACGCTTGTCATCCGTCGTCGGCGTTGCCAGCCGGATCAGCGAAATGTCCTGCGCCGCGGCGGCAGACAGCAGCTCGGCGTCTTCCTCCGGCGGCAGGTCAACGATGATCAGGCCATCCACCCCGGCAGCAGCGGCATCCACCGCGAAAGCGGCAATGCCGTGGTTCAGCACCGGGTTGAAATAGCCCATCAGCACGATCGGCGTGTCCTGGTCGGTCCTGCGGAACCGAGTCACCAGTTCCAGCGTCCGCTTCAGGGTCTGGCCATTGGCCAGCGCCCGCAGGCCCGCGACCTGGATCGCGGGACCATCCGCCATCGGGTCGGTGAAGGGCATGCCGATCTCGATCACGTCGGCACCCGCATCCGGCAGGATCTCCAGAATGCGCGCGGAGGTCTCGAAGTCCGGATCCCCACCCATGACGAAGGTGACAAGGCCGGACCGGCCCTGTTCCTTCAGCGCCGCGAAGCGCCGCGTGATACGCGCGCTCACAGCTTCACCCCCAGGGCGTCGGCAACCGTGAAGACATCCTTGTCGCCGCGACCGCACATGTTCATCAGGATGATGTGGTCCTTCGGCAGGGTTGGCGCGACACGGGCGACATGCGCCAGCGCATGCGCCGGTTCCAGTGCGGGAATGATCCCCTCCAGCTTCGAGCAGAGCTGGAACATCTCCAGTGCCTCCTGATCCGTGGCGGAGACATATTCGACCCGCCCCGTATCCTTCAACCAGGCATGTTCCGGCCCGATGCCCGGATAGTCGAGACCGGCGGAAATCGAATGCGCCTCCTCGATCTGCCCATCCTCGGTCTGCAGCAGATAGGTCTTGTTGCCATGCAGCACCCCGGGACGTCCGCCAGTCAGCGATGCGGCGTGCTTGTCCGTGTCGACACCATGGCCCGCGGCCTCGACACCGACGATCTGCACATCCGGGTCGTCCAGGAACGGATGGAACAGGCCCATGGCGTTGGAGCCGCCGCCGATGCAGGCAACGATCTGGTCGGGCAGCCGCCCTTCCTTCTCCATCATCTGCTCCTTTGCCTCATTGCCGATGACGGACTGGAAATCACGCACCATGGCCGGATAGGGGTGCGGCCCCGCCACCGTGCCGATGATGTAGAAGGTGTCGGAGACATTGGTCACCCAGTCCCGCAGCGCCTCGTTCATCGCGTCCTTCAGCGTGGAGGAACCGGAGGTGACGGGGACAACCTCCGCCCCCAGCAGCTTCATGCGGAACACGTTCGGCGACTGCCGCTCCACATCCACCGACCCCATGTAGACATGGCAGGGTAGGCCGAAACGGGCGGCGACGGTCGCGGTGGCGACGCCATGCTGACCCGCACCGGTCTCCGCGATGATGCGCGGCTTGCCCATGCGCCGGGCCAGCAGGATCTGGCCCATGCAGTTGTTGATCTTGTGCGCGCCGGTGTGGTTCAGCTCATCCCGCTTGAAGTAGATCTTCGCGCCGCCGAAATGCTCGGTCAGCCGCTCCGCGTAATACATCGGGCTGGGGCGCCCGACATAATCGCGCAGGTAATGATCCAGTTCCTCCTGAAAGCTGGGGTCGGCCTTTGCGGCCTCATAGGCCTCGTCCAGCTCCAGGATCAGCGGCATCAGGGTCTCGGCAACATAGCGCCCGCCGTAATCGCCGAAATGTCCGGTTCCGTCCGGTCCGTTGCGAAAGCTGTTGGGATTGTTGGTCACAGTCATGGAATTGCATCTTTCTGAAACCCGGCAGCCGCCGGGAAAAGGTCTGTCACACCGCGTGGACGGCCTGCAGGAAGGCCGTGATCCGCGCGGGGTCCTTGTGGCCGGGGGCGCGCTCGACACCGGATGAGACATCCACCCAGGGTGCGCCGCTGATGCGGATCGCCTCCGCCACGTTCGTCGCGTCGAGCCCGCCGGAGAGCATCCATGGATGGCCCCAGTCGCGCCCCGCCAGCAGCCGCCAGTCGAACGTCATGCCATTGCCACCCGGCAGGGCATGTTTCGCATCGTCCGGCGCCTTGGCGTCGAACAGCAGCCATGACGCGGCGCTGTCGTAATCCCCGACAGCGCCGAAATCCTCCGCATCGCGAACCTTGAAGACCTTCATGATCGGCAGACCGGTGCGACGACCAATCTCCGCCACCCGCTCCGGCGTCTCCGCCCCGTGCAGCTGCACCAGATCCAGCGGCACCAGGGCCAGCACCGCGTCCAGCAGGGCGTCATCCGGATCGACGAACAGCCCGACCTTCTGAACCTTGTCCACAGCCGAACCAACTTCCGCCAGCAAGGCGGCAGCCTGTTCCGGGCTGACGACACGGGGTGACGGGGCATAGAACACCAGTCCGATGGCATCCGCACCACCAGCCAGGGCCGCCCGCAGCGACGCGGCATCGTTCAGGCCACAGATCTTTGTGCGTACAGCCATCAGCCAATCTCCTCCAGAATGGCCATCGCGGCGGCAGCCGGATCATCGGCACCGGTGATCGGACGACCGATCACCATGCGGCTGGCCCCGGCCCGCATCGCCTCCGCCGGGGTCATGACACGCTTCTGATCGCCCAGCGCGGCACCAGCGGGACGAATGCCCGGCGTCACCAGCAAGGGCTCCCCCCCCAGCGCGGCACGCAGCGGCGCGATCTCCTTCGGGCTGCAGACCAGTCCGTCCGCGCCATTGGCGATGGCCAGCCTGCCCAGCCGCACCACCTGTTCCTCCGCGCCACCGGACACGCCCGTGTCGGCCAGGTCGCTGTCGCTCATGCTGGTCAGCACCGTGACGGCCAGCAGTTTCGGGCGGGCCGCACCAAATTTCTCCGCCGCTTCCCGCGCCGCAGCCACCATCGCCGCACCACCGGAGGCGTGCAGGGTCAGGAAGGCTGGCGCCAGGCTGCGTGCAAGAGAGGTCACGGCACCGGCCACCGTATTGGGAATGTCGTGCAGCTTCAGATCAATGAACAGCGGCAGCTGTTCCCGGATCGCTTCGGGCAGCACGTCGTGGACCCCCTGGGGACCGTTCGCCATGAAGAACTGCTTGCCCAGCTTGATGCCGCCCACCGACCCGGCAAGCGTCAGGGCAAGGTCGCGCGCCGTCGCCACATCGTCGGTGTCGATCGCCACGAAGATCGGATTGCTGGAGACTGGATCAGACATGGGGGCGTTATAGTCATCCTGAACGCCCGACAAAACAAAACTGTGCCGAGACGGAGAGATTTTCGCTTTTGGGCCACAGGCGCACGCGCCAGATAGGGAGGAGCAACGAAACCAGCGGAGGACATCATGGCCACGGCATCAGCATACGCACCACGCCCGACAGACGCAGAATCGGTGGCACCGGTTCCGGCAGTCCGCGCGGACATCGTCTACACGGTGACCGACGGGCAGCGCCACAAGGCCTTCATCCCGCCGAAGGGCACGAATGCCGAGACCCGGCGCACACACCCGGACCGGCCCGTGACCGTCAATATTCGGGACGGACGCCAGGAGGCCGGGGACTTCGATCTCGACCGCTCCGGCTTTGCCTTTCGCGCAGTGCCCGCGACCGACATCGACTTCCATGATCCGGCCCAGGTGGAACGCGACTACTACCCGCAGCTGGAGGCATTGCTGAAGGCGGAGACCGGTGCCAGCCGTGTGCGGATCTTCGATCATACCGTGCGCGTCACGGGCGGTGGCACGGACCAGGCGAATCCGACCCGCCTGCCGGTGCACCGTGCCCATGTGGACTACACGGAGAAGTCGGGACCGGCGCGGGTGCGCGATCTGATGGGCGACACCGCAGAGGATCTGTTGTCGCGGCGTGTGGCAGAGATCAATGTCTGGCGACCGATCACTGGCCCGGTGCTGGCCTCCCCCCTTGCGGTGGCGGAAGCCGACAGCCTGCGGCCCGAGCACCTGATCGCCACTGACCTGGTGTTCGAGGATCGGGTCGGCGAGATCTACGAGTTCGCACATGATCCGGCCCACCGCTGGGTCTACTTCCCGGAGATGACACGGGACGAGGTGCTGTTGCTGAAGAGCTATGATTCGGCCACGGACGGACGCGCCCGCTTCACCCCGCACACCGCCTTCGCACACCCGGACACGCCTGCCGATGCGCCGGCACGGCAGAGCATCGAGGTGCGGGCATTCGTGTTCTTCGACTGATGCTGGGACCAGATCACAGAGGGCCGGACACCAGAGGACCGGACACCAGGGGGCCAGGCAAGGCCCGGCACTGTTGGCTCAGGGTCGACGGTGTTCCCGGCGGCGGGTGGACGCTTTCAGGCCACTTCCCCCGTCAGGTCGTTCTCAATCAGGCCGGTCATATCCGGAGTGTTCCGCAGATCAGCGGTCGGTACGCGGAATCCCGATGGCGGCACGGGCTTCGGTGAGCAGCTTGCGCTCCCGCCCCGTGTCGATGGAGATATGCGCCGTCATGCCGGCACGCAGCGGCGGGCGGTCCTGGTTCGGCAGCAGGCGCAGGCGCACCGGCACACGCTGAACAACCTTGACCCAGTTACCCGTCGCATTCTGCGGCGGCAGGATGGAGAATTCGGCGCCGGTCGCGGGGGCGATACCCTGCACGGTCGCGCTCCAGGTCACGCCGGGATAGGCATCGACCTCGATCTCCGCCTTCAGCCCCTCATGCACATGGGTGAGCTGGGTTTCCTTCAGATTGGCCTCGACCCAGGTCTCCCGGTCATCGACCAGGGCAAAGATCGGCTCGCCCTTCTCGACAAACTCGCCCGGCTCCAGATGGATCGCGGTAACGATGCCGTTCGCAGGCGCAATGATGCGTGTGTAGTCGAGCCAGAGCAGCGCCTGATCACGTGCCGCGGCGGCGGCCAGATAGAGCGGGTGCTTCTCAACCGGGCGATTGATGTCGCCGCCAATGGAGATCAGCGCTTCCTTGACCCGTTCCTGCTGCGTCGCGACCCGGCGCTTCGCGGCTGAAAGGTCAGCGGCTGCTTCCTCATATTGCGCCGAGGCGGCAATGCCGCGCTTCGACAGGCTGCGGTAGCGTTCGGTCTGGCTTTCCAGATGGCTGATCCGGGCGCGGGTTTCTTCCAGTTCCGCCAGCGAGGCACGGTAATCGGCCTTCAGGCGGGCTACCTGGCTGCGGGCACGGGCCAGATCGGCCTCCGTCTCCGCCAGCCTGATCTCGTGCGAGCGGCTGTCGAGTTCGACGAGCACGTCCCCCGCGCGGACGCGCTGGTTCTCGGCCACATGGACCGCGGAAACCCGGCCATCCAGATCGCTCGAAACGGCGAACTTGGCTGACTTGACATAGGCATTTTCCGTGGTGATGTAGCGCCCGCCCAGCGCGTAGCCGAAGCCCACACCTGCAATGACCAGAAACGGAATAACGAACAGCAGCACGAAACGGCGCATCAACCGCTTTCGCGGGCGCACCGGCTGGGACACCGCCAGACCGCCGTCAGCACTTGCGGAGCCAACTTCCTGACCCTGTGCATCGGCAGTGGAGAGTTCCTTGCGTGTGTCGGACAAAACGAACCTCACAACATTTAAGGTATCGCAGCGTAACCTGTCGGCAGGCTACCGACCAGTATCGTTCCTGCATGGCTCCTCTTCACCAGTGCATAAAGCGTTTCTCAACTTCCCGCCCGTTGCATGCCGTCCTGACCCGCCGGATCAGCCGTCCGGTCTGCCCCCCGCCGCCGCGTCGATCTCTGCGGCACCGGCACGAATGCGGGGAATGAGTTCGCGACCGTAGGCCGCCACGTCGCCCAGCGGATCGAACCCCCGCAGCAGGAAACCACCGATCCCCAGCCTGTAGTATTCCAGCAGCGCGTCCGCGACCTGCTCCGCCGTGCCGACCAGACAGGTGGTATTGCCCTGCGCGCCATAGGCCTTTGCCAGCGCCGTCCAGAGCCGCGTGTCATGCACATCGCCGCGCGCGGCCGCCTCCAGGATGCAACGGCCCGATTCATCGGACGCGGCGCGACCGGCGTGCTGACCCAGTTCCGCATTCACCTGGGCCAGAATGTCGTCCGCCTTCTGCCAGGCTTCCGCTTCGGTCTCCCCCAGGATCGGGCGGATGGACATGTTGAACTGCGGGGTGCGCCCGAAGACGGCGGCGCGCTTGTGGAAGTCCGCCATGCGTTCCGCCGTATCCGCCAGTGGCTCGCCGAAGATGGCGAAGACATCGCAATGCTCCGCCCCCATCGCCAGCGCACCCTCCGACGATCCCCCGAAGAACAGTGGCGGATAGGGCTGCTGCAACGGCTGAACGTCACTCCGCACCCCCTCGAACGCATAGAACTCTCCCTTGTGGTCGAAGGGGCCGGGTTCGGTCCAGACGCGTCGCATGACCGAGAGGTACTCGGCAGCGCGGCGATAGCGGATGTCCTTCGGCTGAAAGTCGCCGTCCATGCGCTGTTCGGCATCACTGACGCCCGCAATGATGTGCACGGCAATCCGGCACTGATGCAGATTGTCGAAGGTGGCGATCTTGCGGGCCGCCAGTGTGGGCTGGATGAAGCCGGGCCGGTGCGCGATCAGATAACCCAGCCGTTCCGTATGGGCCGCCGCGAAGGACGCGACCTGAAACCCCTCCGCCGACTGGGAGGTATAGCCCACCAGCACCAGGTCATAGTCCGCCGCCTCATGCGCCTGCGCGAAGGTCTTGAGGAACGCCGGCGAAATGCCGCCGGTGATGATGTGCACCGTCGCCTCCGTGGCTGGCGGCGCCACGCCGATCATGCCGACAATTCGTACCGGAATGGCTCGATCCTCCCCCTCCGGAGCGGCCCTGAAGGCCTGGTCCGGGATTTCCCCAGGTGCGTTTCCGGGAACGACAATGCGGCCAGTCAGGCGGAAGGGCAAGCCGACGCAGCAAGGGACGGACGCGCTGGCGGGTGCAGTTTTTCCTGTCTTCGGGATCAAACTGGCGCTAAAGAAAATGGCATGAGCACGTTCATGGAACAGCGACGACGCGGCGGCTGACGTATCGGGTGGGCACCTGATGCGTGGTTCAGCAGCTTGCCCGCCGTCTTGCAGCCACCAGATCGAAGTCGCCTCATAATGTTCCGGATCTCTCACATGGACGCAGAAAGTGCGTCCCGGTTTCCCGCCATCCTCGATATCTGTTTCGGTCCCGACCGGACCTCCAAGATCGCCTATCGGTTTCGCGATGGCGTGCCCCCTTGCGACCGTTTCGGCCTGGCGGCCCATGCGGAAGAGGGCATGATCGGCGGCATCCAGTACTGGCCCTGCCGCGTTGCGGGTGTCACCGCGCGCCTGCTCGGACCCGTTGCCGTGCTGCCGGCATGGCGGGGACGGGGCGCGGCACGGGCTCTGGTGAACCAGAGCATGGACCTGGTGGCAGAGGCCGGTATCGACCTGGTGGTGCTGGTCGGCGATGCCGCCCTGTACCGGCAGTACGGGTTCTATCCCGCCTCAGCCCAGAGCCTGTTCATCGCGGACGAGAACCCGGAGCGGGTACAGATCCGTCCCCTCACCCCCGCGGGTGCCGCAGCCTCCGGTGAGGTCTGCACGGCAAGCAAGGTGCTCGCCTGACCTCAGCCCCTGTCCGGGTTGACCCCCAGCGCATCCAGCTTCTCCCGGAAGCTCAGCAGGTCCTGCCAGGCCTGGCGCTTCAGTTGCGGCTGGCGCAGCAGATAGGCCGGATGGAACATGGGCAGCGCAGGGATCGGACCGTTCGCCGCCGGGTAATCCCGCCAGCGCCCCCTCTCCCGCGTGATGCGGGCGTCGAAGTCGAACAGGGCGCTGAGGGCGGAGCCACCGACCAGCAGCAGGGCCTTCGGCGCCACAAGTTCGATGTGGCGCACCAGGAACGGCAGCATCGCGGTGACTTCCGCCGGGGTCGGCTTGCGGTTGCCCGGCGGGCGCCAGAGCACGGTATTGGTGATGTAGACCGATTGTCGGTCCAGGCCGATGGCCCCCAGCATCCGGTCCAGCAGCTTCCCCGATTCCCCGACGAAGGGACGGCCCAGCCGGTCCTCGTCACGGCCCGGTGCCTCTCCGATCAGCATGATGTCGGCCTGCGGATTGCCGTCCGCGAAGACAAGCTGCGTCGCCGTTTCGCGGATCGCCAGGCCCTGGAATCCATCCAGCGCGGCACGCAGGGCATCCAGATCGGCGCACTGGGCTGCCAGTTGCTGCGCGGTGATCGCGGCCTGCCGTTCCGATATCACCTCCGGCGATTCCGGGCGGGCGGCAACCGGTCGGGACTTCGGCAGCGGTTCACGGGCAGCGGAGGCCGTTGCCGTGGGCTTCGCGCGCGCCGGTTCAGCAGGCGCGGCAACGGGCTCAGGGGGCGGTTTCAGCCGATCCGTTGGCTCCGCCCCGATCACGACGTCCAGCCCGGCGTCCACCAGAAAGGCGAGTGCCGCCAGATCGGCGTGGAACTGACTTGTGGTATCGGTCATTCATTGAATATACCCCGGATTGACCGTCGCTTGAATTTGTTGTGTTCAAGGCTAGGCTGATCCGTGATGCGCGGGCTGGCGTATGGCGAACAGGGCCCGCGGTCACGGGTCGATCGGGGTCGGCGGGGTCCGGCACAGGTGCAAGGGGAGTCTCTCAATGGAACGCGAGTATATGGAGTACGACGTTGTGGTCGTCGGCGGTGGTCCGTCCGGCCTGTCGTCGGCAATCCGGCTGAAGCAACTCGCGGAGAAGGCTGGCACGGAGGTGAATGTCTGCGTGCTGGAGAAGGGTTCCGAGATCGGTGCCCATATCCTGTCCGGCGCGGTGATGGACCCGCGCGCCATGAACGAACTGTTCCCCGACTGGAAGGAACGCGGCGCACCGCTGAACGTCCCCGTGACGGGCGAGAAATTCTGGATGCTGACGGAGCCGAGCCACATCTCCGTCCCCGCGAAGCTGCTGCCGCCGCCGATGCAGAACCATGGCAACTACATCGTCAGCCTGGGCAACGTCTGCCGCTGGCTGGGCGAGCAGGCGGAGGCGCTGGGCGTCGAGATCTACCCGGGCTTTGCCGCCGCCGAGGTGCTGTACCACGAGGATGGTTCCGTGAAGGGTGTTGCCACGGGCGACATGGGCGTCTCCCGCACCGGGGAGCAGAAGGACAGCTATACGCCGGGCATCGAGCTGCATGCGAAATACACCTTTTTCGCCGAGGGCTGCCGCGGCTCCCTGACCAAGACGCTGATGGAGCGGTTCAGCCTGCAGGAAAGCTGCGAGCCGCAGACCTATGGCATCGGCATCAAGGAGCTCTGGGAGATTCGCCCGGAGATGCATCAGGAAGGTCTGGTGGTTCATACGGCGGGCTGGCCGCTGGACCGGGGCACCTATGGTGGCTCGTTCCTCTATCACCTGGAAGATAACCAGGTCGCCGTCGGCTACGTCATCGGACTGGACTACAAGAACCCGTACCTGTCGCCGTTCGACGAGTTCCAGCGCTACAAGAACCACCCCGACATCCGCCCGTTCTTCGAGGGCGGCAAACGCATTTCCTATGGCGCACGTGCGCTGAACGAGGGCGGGCTGCAGTGTGTGCCGGATCTGGCATTCCCCGGCGGCGCGCTGATCGGCTGTGCCGCAGGCTTCATGAACGTGCCGAAGATCAAGGGCAGCCACAACGCGATCAAGACCGGCATGATGGCCGCCGACGCTGCCTACGACGCGCTGATGGCCGCCGGCGAGGAGGGCGAGGCCGAGAAGGTGCTGAGCGCCTATCCGGAAGCCTACGAGAACAGCTGGGTCCACAAGGAACTGCATCAGGCGCGCAACGTGCGCCCGGCCTTTGCCAAGTGGGGCCTGATCGGTGGCACGCTCTACACGGGCATCGAGCAGATGCTGTTCCGGGGCAATGTCCCCTGGACGTTCAAGCACGGCCACAAGGACAACGAGTCCCTGGTGAAGAAGGATCAGGCCAAGCCCATCGACTATCCGAAACCGGATGGCGAGGTTTCCTTTGACAAGCTGTCTTCGGTGTTCCTGTCCAGCACGAACCACGAGGAAGACCAGCCGATCCACCTGACGCTGAAGGACGACAGCGTTCCGGTGCAGCACAATCTCGCCTACTACGACGCGCCGGAGCAGCGGTTCTGCCCTGCCGGTGTCTACGAGATCATGCGCGATGATGACGGATCGAACCCGCGTCTGCAGATCAACGCCCAGAACTGCGTCCACTGCAAGACGTGCGATATCAAGGACGTGACGCAGAACATCAACTGGGTCACACCGGAAGGCGGCGGCGGCCCGAATTACCCCAACATGTGATCAGGCCGCATCGGGAAAGCGCGCGGCAAGGCCCTCGGGCGACAGCCGCGCCACATTCGCGACCTGACTGACGGTGTGATAGGTGCCGCAGAGCGCGATGACCTCCAGTTGCTGCGCGACCGTCCAGCCGTCCCGGAAGGCCTGCAGCACCGGATCAGGCAGATCACCTGACGCCGCGAGGCTGTCGGTCACGGAAAGCAGCGTGCTCTCCCGTCCGGACCAGCACGCGGCATGCGGATCCGCCTGCACCGTTGCCGCAATCTGCTCCGGCGTGAAACCGGCGGCCTCCGCAAAGACGGTGACATGCACCCCCCATTCGTACTCGCAGCGCCAGTGGGCCGTCGTGCGCAGGATGACGATCTCCCTTTCCCGCAGAGGCAGCGGGCTTTCCTGGTCCAGCAGGTTCGGCACCCCCTTGCGCAGGAAACGCGTGCTGTTGGCGAAGGTCCGGAACAGGCTGAGCAGATGCCCCTGCACACGCGGGTAGCTTTCCAGCAGGGCAGCGGTCTCGGCCTCGAAGGGCGGTTCCACGGGGGAGAGAATGTTGGTCATGGTGTCAGTACTCCAAGCTTGCTACAGAATGTGTAGGAGCAATTTAGCTACAAATTATGTAGCGTCAAGGAGGTTGTCTTGAGCTTTGGACCCGTGCGGGGATCGACCACAGGTCGCCCGATCATGGTGCTGTTCGATATTCTGGGACAGCGCTGGAGCCTGCGGATCCTGTGGGAACTGCGACAGGGGCCATTGACGTTCCGGGCGCTGCGGGACGCCTGTGACGGGGCATCGCCGACCGTTCTGAACACACGCCTGAAGGCACTGCGCCAGCTCGGGCTGGTGGACCTGGGGCCTGATGGTTATCTGCGGACTGCCGACGGCAATGACCTGGGCAAGCAGCTGGCCGACCTTGACCGCTGGGCCAACGAATGGGCGGACCGCAGCGAACCGGAAAGCCCGCAGCAGTCCTGAAGCCACAGCGCATTCAGCCCCGGGGCCGACCATCGCCGAAATGGGCCTGCCAGGCAGAGGGGGAGACACCCTTCTGGCGCTGGAAGGCCCGGCGCATGCCACCCGATCACCGCTGACCGGGCGACACCCCGTCAGTCAGCAGCCGTGCTGGCAAGCTGGTGGCGGGTCAGCGCGGGCGGGGTCAGGCCGGAAACCTCCGTGATCAGTTTTGCCAGCATCGCCCGCGGAAAGTCGTTGAAACCCAGCGTCGGCAGGACGAACGCACCGTTGCCGCCTGCCACGTCGGTCTCGAAATAGCGCACCAGTTCCTCGCGATCCTCGTGCTCCTTGCGGTCCTGCAGGATCGGCAGGCCATTGATCACGATGCCGCGCAGCACCACCAGGTCACGGGCCTCCGCCGCCTTCACGCCCTGATTGGAGGGGTCATCGCCCGACAGATCGATGATGCGCCGGCGCCCCTCGAAGCGGTTGCTGTCGATCTCGTCGGCCCCCCGCAGCAGCGCCGTGCCGATGGCAGTGAAACTCAACCCATCCCACGGCGGTTCCGTCTCGGCTGCAACGCGGCTGGCAAAGGCGTGTGCGCTGGAGTCATCCGTGATCAGGGTCCAGGGCACGGCCATGATCTGATTCTCCGGCCCGGCCCAGAACATGACGGCCACGGCGGCACGCCCCGTCGGCAGATTGCGGATGGCGGAGATCAGGCGCGCATTGCGGAAGGCCGCCGCCAGTCCGGTGATCTGAGAGGCATGTTCCTCCACCGTGACGCTATGTGAGACATCCAGTGCCAGCAACAGTTCCAGATCAACCGGCTGCCGCTCCTGCGCCGATGCGGACCAGGCGAAAGGCAGTACCAGCATACAGAAAATCATCGAAAATCGCCGCGCCACGCATCAATCCTCCCCCTACGTCACCGACATTGTTGCAAATGTTTCACTGCTGTTGGACACTTGACGCATTCAAAGAGCGGCATGCAATGCAAAAGAAACGCCGCCTGGGAGGAGATAACCATGTTGAAACGCGTACTCTGTGCGGCGGTGATTGCTGGCATGCCGGTAATCGCCGGGGCGCAGACCATTGACGACCTCAAGAACGACGCCGCGACGACTGACGATGTGCTGACGCTTGGCATGGGCTGGGGCCAGACCCGTTACAGCCCGCTGGAGCAGATCAACGCGAAGAACGTCGGGCGTCTGGTTCCGGTCTGGAACTACAGCCTCGGTGACAACCGTGGTCAGGAGGCACAGCCGATTGTCCACAATGGAGTCATGTACGTCACGACCCACGACGCGACACATGCCATTGACGTCCGGACCGGCAAGAACCTCTGGGTCAACAAGATCGAGTATCCGCCGGAGACACCTCGTATCGTCTGCTGCGGCATCGTCAATCGCGGTGCTGCCGTGCTGGATGGCCGCCTGTTCCGGGTGACGCTGGACGGCAATGTCATCGCGATCAACATGGAAACCGGTGAGGAGATGTGGCGTTCCGCTGCGGCCTCCATCGATGACGGCTATTCCATGACCCTGGCACCGCTGGTGACCCCGGCAGCCGTGATCACCGGCGTATCCGGCGGCGAGTACGGCACCCGTGGCTTCATCGACGGCTGGGATCCGGCAACCGGTCGCCACCTGTGGCGCAAGTACGTGATTCCCGGGCCGGGCGAAGAGGGCAACGAGACCTGGCCGGGTGACACCTGGAAGCATGGTGGCGCGCCGACCTGGATCACCGGTTCCTACGATCCGGAGCTGAACCTGGTCTACTGGGGCACGGGCAATGGCGGTCCCTGGAACGCCGAGTTCCGCAAGGGCGACAACCTCTACATCACCTCCACCCTGGCCATGCGCCCGGAAACCGGTGAGATCGTCTGGCATTACCAGTACTCGCCGAACGATCCGTATGACTACGACGAGGTGGGCGAGAACATCCTCACGGACATGATGATCGACGGCAAGAACCGGAAGGTCATGATCCATGTCGCGCGCAACGGCTTCCTGTATGTGCTGGATCGCACCAACGGCGAATTGCTGCGGGCCAACCAGTACGTCAAGAATCTGAACTGGGCCGACGGGATCGACATGAAGACCGGTCGCCCCATCGATTCGGAGATCACCAAGAAGATGCGGGCGGGCGAGGAAATCGTCGTCTGGCCGGGTGCTTTCGGTGGCAAGAACTGGTTCCCGGCGTCCTACAGCCCGAAGACCGGTCTGGTCTATTCCAACACGCTGGAAATCGGCATGGGCTACAAGCCCATCGAGCCGAAGCTGGTGAAGGCCACGTTCTACGTCGGCATCGACCTCTCGAAGGCGCTGTTCTACGTCAAGGAAGGCGAGAAGCACTCCTACCTGCGGGGCATTGACCCGCTGACGGGCAAGGCCAAGTGGGAAGTCGGCTTCGACGTCGCCAACTGGAGCGGCACGATGGCAACCGGCGGTGGTCTTGTCTTCACGGGTGCACAGACCGGTGAGTTCATGGCCTTCGACGCCGACAACGGCAACAAGCTCTGGCAGTTCCAGACGGGCTCCGGGATCATCGGTCAGCCGGTGACCTACACGATCGATGGCGTGCAGTACGTCACGGTTGCGTCGGGTATCGGTGGTGCCTACCGGAACTACTTCCCGCTGCTGGGTGGCGTGAATGCCCCCGAAGTGGTGGAAGAACTGACCAAGGTGCAGCCGGGTGGATCCTTCTGGACCTTCGCGCTGCTGAAGTAAGCGTCCCCTGTGGACGTCCGAGGGGGTCGCCTGCACACCGGGCGGCCCCTTCTGCTTCTCTGGCTTCCAAGAACGAACCTACTGGAGAAATCGGACAATGCGTGCTCGATGGATCAAACTGCTCGGCATCGGCGCAACGATGCTCGCGACCATGACCTTCTCGCTGTCGGCGCAGGCCGCTGGCACGGCAGAGACAGGCAAGGAACTCTACAACACCTATTGCGTCATCTGCCACGGACCAAACATGGTCAACTCCGGCGCCCGCGCCTTTGACCTGCGCAAGTTTCCGCTCGGTGACCGGGCGCGCTTCGTCAAGTCGGTTAAGGATGGCAAGAAGGGGCGCAACGAGATGCCGGCCTGGGGCGACATTCTGACGGCGGAAGAAATCAATCACCTCTGGGCCTATACCAAGACCAGGGGCAAGATGTGATGCGCCTTCCGTTTCGTGACGCTCTTGCCGGACTTGCCGCCACTGCCGCGACTGCGCTGCTGCTGGCCGCCGGGGCACAGGCCCAGCCTGCGCCCCTGAAGATATGTCTGGAGGAGGATTCGCCACCGCTGTCATTCAGCTTCGGCCCCCGCAAGGGCGGCTTCGATCATGGTGTGGCGGAAGAGATCGCGAAACGCATGGGTCGCCCCCTGAAGGTTCAGTGGTTCGAGTCGGAGAACGACGAGGAAGCGGTGCCGGTGTGGGAGGCCAATGCCCTGCTCAGCGACGGGCTCTGTGACCTGATCGCGGGCTATCCCCTGCTCGGCTCCACTCTCGGCAAGCCGGAAACCGACAAGGGCGCGGTCCCGGAATATGAAGGCATGAATCGTTCCGAACGCGGCCGGCTGGTGAAACTCGGCGTGCTCAGTGCGACACAGCCCTACTACCGCGCAGGCTATGGCGTCATCGTCGGCCCGGCGGCAGAGGGCCGCCCCATCGACCGCCTGGCCGACCTGAAGGGCCTGCGGCTGGGGGCCGAAGTCGGCACGATGGCCAGCGTGCTGCTGTTCCGCAATGCGGGCGGTGTGCTGGTCGATGACATCTCCAATGTCTCGGAAACCAAGGATCTGCTGGCGCGCACGGCGGCGGGCGAATTCGATGCCGTGCTGATCGAACTGCACAAGTTCGACAACTTCCGACGGCGCAACCCGGACACCCCCCTGCACTGGAGCGGATACGTGCATCCCTTCGGCGTCAACATGGGCCTGGCCGTGCTGGAACGCCACGGCGCCCTGCGCGAACAGGTGAATGTGATTCTCGACGCGATGAAGGCGGATGGTACGCTGAACGCGCTGGCGGAACGCTGGCAGATGACGCGCATCCCCCCGGCAGCGCCGTGGGTGCTGGAGCGTTTGACCCCCGGAATGCTCAACGCAGGATAATCCATGTCCCGGCCTTCGCCACGGCCCCTGAATCTGTTGTCCGCCCTGATCGCGAGCCTGTCCGTCATGGTGACGGCCTTCATCGCCGAGGCGCAGGAAGATCCGCTGAAATGGCTGCCGCCCGGATCACGGATCGAGGCCACGCTGTCCGAATATCCGGCACGGGCCGTCGTTGCGGAGCAACGCGGCGGCACGGTCGGCCATCTGGCACGTCTGGGGGAGCTGGTGTTTCGCAGCCCGCTGACACTGGGGCGCGACGCCGCCCGGCGCGGCCTGTCATGCGATGCCTGCCACACCAATGGTGCTGCCAATACGGCCTTCATGATCCCCGGCGCATCGGATCGTCCAGGCAACATCGATCTGACCCATCGGGAGTTCCACTTCCGGGAGGATGACGGTCTCGAAAATCCGGTCAACATCCCCAGCCTGCGCGGTGTGCGCTGGACCGCGCCCTATGGTCATGACGGACGGTTCCCGACCCTGCGCGCCTTCAGCCACAATGTCATCACGCGGGAATTCGGCGGGCCACCGCTGGAGGACTGGCTGATGGATGCGCTGGTGGCCTGGCAGATGGAGTTCGGTTTCACCGACCGGGACCGCGCACAAGCGACCAGCGATGCCTATCGCGCGAACTGCCTGTCCTGCCATGGTGACGGCACGATTCTGCCCGGCGCCAAGGTATACGACATCGGGACAGGACGTCTGGTGCAGGCCCCGCCACTGTTCGGTCTGGCCGAAAGCGCGCCCTATCTGCACGATGGTTCTGCCGCGACGGTCGGGGACGCGGTGCGCGCCCACGATGATCTGAACCTGTCCGACGCGACCCTGGCAGCGGTGATCGGCGACGCCGAACACCTTGGCACCGTGACCCGGCGCTTCGATCCGGAGACACTGACCGGCGATCTCCGGCGGCTGGACGGGTTTCTCGACCTGGTGAACCAGCAATTGCTGGACGAGGACGGCGTCAGGGCAGACCGGATCGGCGACATGGTGGCGATGGAGATCGGCCACATCTACCGGCGCTTCGATCCGGCGGCGGAGAATGCGCGGGCACTTGTCCGCCAGTGGGCAAGGACACTGGCGCAGGTCATGCGGACCGGCCTGGAACGGGATTATCCCGGCGCACGCGACCTGCTGGCGGCGCTGAAGGACACGATTGCCGGTGACCTGCCGCGTCTGCAGGAACATGAACAGACATCGCTCTACGCCAGCGCGGCGGCCAACGTCGAGAAGGGGACAGACCAGTGAAGTTCTACGATTATTTCCGTTCGTCCGCAGCCTATCGCGTGCGCATCGTGATGAACCTGAAGGGTGTGGAGGCGGAGCGGATCTTCGTCAACCTGTTCAAGGGGGAACAGCGCGCGGAGTCCTTTCGGGAGATCAGCCCCTCCGGGCTGGTTCCGGTGCTGGAGCATGACGGCAACCGCATCTTCCAGTCACTGGCGATCATCGATTACCTGGATGCGCTCTATCCGGAGCCACCGATGGTGCCATCCGACGCCGCCGGGCGGGCGCGGGTGCTGGGGATCGCGCTGGCGATCTCCGCCGATATTCACCCCCTCGGCAACCTGCGGGTCCTGAACCACGTCGAGCATGAGGTCGGTGGCGGCAAGGCGGGCCGCGCCGCATGGATCGCCCACTGGGTCCACGACGGGCTGGCCGCGCTGGAGGCTCGACTGTCGACAGAGAAGCAGACAGGCACGTTCTGTCACGGGGAAGCTCCGGGCATCGCCGATGCCTGCCTGGTGCCGCAGATCTTCTTCGCCCGGCGCTTCGATCTTGACCTCGGCGCCTACCCGACACTGGTCCGCATCGACGCCGCCTGCAACGCACTGCCCGCCTTCGCCGACGCCCACCCGATGAAGCAGCCCGACGCGGCGTGAGGGGCAGACACGACCGGAAGGGGCCATGGCAGGGGCGGTGACGCCACCTGACGCCGCATTCCATTTGTCGCACCGCATATGGCGTCTGGAGCCCGAACCCGAACTCGCTCTCGGAACAGGATCATTTCCTTGCTGCCCCTTGCGGGGGAAGTGGGTCGAGAGGGTGACGCCGCAGGCTGCAGCACTGCGGCCTGATCGCTGTTCGGCTTCGCCGATTCACCCCCTACCCGACCTTCCCCCATCAAGGGGGAAGGAGAGCTGTCCACACTTCGATACGGTCGTGATCAGCCCTTGGCGTCGCGGGCCTTCGCGATCATCGACAACATCTGCTCCGTGCTGATCGCACCGGGGATGACCTGATCGCCAATGATGAAACCGGGCGTGCCGGTGATCTTGAGCGTGCGCGCCAGTGTGTAGTTCCGGCTGATCGCGGTATCGACTTCCGGGCTCTTCATGTCGGCCTTCAGTGCCTCGATATCCAGCCCGAGATCACGCGCGACGGCCAGAACCCTGTCTTCCGTGAAGCTGCCGCGTTCCTGCATCAGGGCGACATGCATGTCGTAGTAGCGGTCCTGCTTCGCCGCAGCCAGCGCACCGCGGGCGGCCAGGACGGAGTCCTCACCCAGGATCGGAAATTCCTTGAACACCAGGCGGACATTGCCGTCCTTGTGGATGGCCTCCATCAGCGACGGGAAGGCCCGCTTGCAGTAGCCGCAGCGGTAGTCGAAGAACTCCACCACCGTCACGTCACCGTCCGGGTTGCCCGCCACGAAGCGACCGGTCGGATCGTCGAGCTGGGTCATGTGCGCGGCGATCATGGCGCTGGTGCGCTCGTTCTCCGCCACTTCCGCGCGGCGCTGCATCTCCTCCAGGGCCTCTACGATCACCTCCGGATGACGCAACAGGTAGTCGCGGACAATCTGTTCGATTTTCGCCTGTTCGTCCGGTTTCGGCGCCTCGGCCTGCACCGGCAATGTGAACAGGAGCGCGAGGGCAAGGGCGAGCATGGTTCTGATCAAAGGACAGACTCCCGATTGAATGGGCCGCATTTCGTGCTGACCCTTCTGCCTGCGTCATACCCGGACCGCAAGCCACATCCGTGTGAAAGAGCAGGCGGCTGCCGTCAACGCGCCCGCCGCCTGATGGTGGTGATGGCATTCTGGATATCCAGTGCCCGGTAATAGTCAGGCGACCCCTTGGGCAACATGCCGAGCGCACGCACGACCTGTTCCTCCGCGAAATCGAGCTGTCCCGTATGGAAATACTGCTCTGCCCCGGCCAGCAGGGACATGCCCCGGTTGCCCAGCCTGCCATAGACGATGGCGAGCTGGCTCCAGGCCTGGGCGTTGTCATTCTCGAACCGGACAACCTCTTCCAGCAGGGCCTGTGCCTCCGTGTCCGTTGCGGGCGTGCCGGTTGCGATCAGGGCCTGTGCCAGCATCGTCGAGACGGCCGCATGCTGAATACGCTCCGCCGCCTGGCGCAGCGGTGGCAGTGACTCCGCCACGCGTCCCCCCTCCAGCAGGATCTGCCCGCGCAGTTCGACGAAATAGTCATTGTCCGGATAGGACGCGATCAGGGCATCGACCTCGGACAGGGCCTCGTCCGTCCGGGCCAACCGCATGAACGCGACCGAGCGGGCGTAGCGCGCCACATCGGAAGTATCCTCCGGCGGATAGTCCCGCATGATGTCGCGCGGCTCCCGCACGAAACCGGCGAGCTTGGCCCGCATCAGTTCATGCGCACGCACCATGTCCGGCGGATCCGGGCGGTCTGCCAGCGGCGACTTCGAGACCCGGTTCTCCAGTGCCTCGATACGCTCGAAGCTGACCGGATGGGTGCGCAGATAGCTGTTGCCGCCCCGGTCGCCGATCAGAAAGGACTGCTGGTCCAGCACGTTCAGGAACTCGACGATACCTTTCGGTGACCACCCCGCCCGCTCCATCAGTTCGACAGCGGCCTGGTCGGCAGCGGATTCCTGATTGCGGGAATAGGCGAGAAACATCCCGGTTCCGGCTGACGATCCACCCGCGATCAGGCCGCCTGCCGCGCGTCCGTTGCCGGCTGCCGCAGCGGCGATGCCGCCCAGCAGTGCCGCAATGATCGAAAGGGTCTGGGCATTGGCCAGCACCTCCGCCGTGCGGGACAGGTGACCGCCCCGGATATGACCGGTTTCATGGGCCAGAACACCCACAAGCTGGCGCGGCAGTTCGGTCTTCAGGATCAGTCCCGTGAAAACGAAGATCCGCTGTCCCCCGGCGACGAAGGCATTCAGTGACGGGTCATTGACCAGATAGGTGCGCGCCACCCGCGGGTCCAGATTTGCGGCCTGGAACAACGGCTTGGCGTAGAGCGCCAGGATATGCTCTATTTCCGCGTCCCGTACCAGATTGAGGGAGCGGTTCTGGGCATGGGTCGGCAGGGTGAACAGCAGCATCAGTACCAGTGCCGAACAGATGCTGGCAATCTGTCCACGCAGGCCCTGGCCGCGTGTCAGCGACTGCAGTCGGTTCAGGCGTCGCACCTTGGCGGTACTCCTCGGGACAGGTTTGTCGGGCTGCTGATGATATTGAAGGAAATGATGGCATGAAAGTGTCCAAGCGTGGTGCCGTTCCGCCATTCTACGTCATGGAAGTCATGAAAGCGGCGGCGCAGCGGGAGGCGGAGGGCAAGCCCGTGCTGCATCTGGAGGTCGGGCAACCCTCCACCCCCGCACCGTCCGGCGTGCTGAAGGCGGCCATCGCGGCGGCTGAGGGGCAGCGTCTCGGCTATACGGATGCGCTGGGCATTCCCGAACTGCGGGCCCGCATCGCGCGCCATTACCGGGACTACTACGGAGTACGGATTCCGGCGGAGCGGATTGCCGTCACCACGGGATCATCGGGCGCGTTCCTGCTGTCCTTCCTCGCCTCCATGGATGCGGGCGACCGCATCGCGCTGGCAGAACCCGGCTACCCGGCCTATCGCAACATCCTGACCTCGCTGGATGTCGAGGCCGTGGGCGTGCCGACCGGACCGGCGACACGTTTCCAGCCAACGCCCGAACTGCTCGACCAGGTGGAGGGGCCACTGGACGCCCTGCTGGTGGCCACGCCGGCCAACCCGACCGGCACCATGCTGGATACCGAAGCGCTGCGCAGCCTGATCAGCTATTGCGACCAGCGCGACATGCGGCTGATCGTGGACGAGATCTATCACGGCATCACCTATCACGGCCCCGCGGTCACGGCGGCGGCGCTGAGCGACCGGGTCATCATCATCAACAGCTTCTCGAAGTACTTCTCCATGACCGGCTGGCGGCTCGGCTGGATGGTGGTGCCGGAGGACCTGCACAGGTCCGTGGAATGCCTGGCGCAGAACCATTTCATTTCGCCCCCGGCCCTGTCGCAGCATGCCGCCATCGCCGCGTTCGACTGCCAGGATGAGGTGGAGGCGAACATGGTCAGGTATCGCCGGAACCGCGACCTGCTGCTGCGCGAACTGCCGAAGGCGGGACTGGATGAACTCGCCCCGGCGGACGGTGCCTTCTACATCTATGCCAATGTCAGCCGTCACACGAATGACTCGGTCACCTTCTGCAAGCGGATGCTGGCAGAGACCGGGATCGCGGCCACGCCGGGCATCGACTTCGATCCGGCGCGCGGCCACCAGTATGTCCGCTTCTCCTTTGCCGGAACCACCGAGGACATGGCGGAGGCGGCGGCGCGGCTGAAGGACTGGCTGAAATGACCGGCCACGCCTTCGATGGGCGGGTGCTGGACGCCAGCATCGACCCGGAGCAGCTTTCGCTGTTCCCCGACATCTCCGGCAACACGATCAACGGGCTGGGCGAGTCGGCAGTACGCCCCCCTTCCCCGATCTACTGGCAGGACCCGCGCAGTCTGGCGCACGGCAGACTGCAGAACTGGATGCTGGAGAAGACCCGCCGTGACGTGCCGGAGATCATGGAGATGCGCCATGGTCTCGGCGGGCGCGGCAATGAGGAACGCGCACCAGTTGCCGACCACAGGGCCGATGGCACTGCCGCCGGGTTCACCACGCAGGTGAAGGCATATGCCCTGACCGCCGAAGCCGATGACGTCGGCATCGCCCGGATGCGGCCGGAATGGGTCTATGAGGGGCACACGGTCGAACTGCCCAACGTCATCATCGTGCTGGTGCGGATGGATCACGCCGAGCTGGCCACCGCACCGGAGCCGCCATCGGTCGTCGAGGTAATGCGCCAGTACAATCGCGGCACCCGCGCCGCCCGTGCGGTCGCGGACTGGATCAGGCAGCGCGGCTTTCAGGCCGTGCCGCACGGTGGCCCGGTCGGCGGCCCGCTGGTCATGGTTCCGGCAGCCATCGCGGCAGGTATGGGCGAACTGGGCAAGCACGGGTCGATCATCCACCGCCGCTTCGGCTCATCCTTTCGGCTGGCCGCCGTGCTGACCGACATGCCGCTGGACGTGGACACCCCCGACGCCTTCGGTGCCGATGGCTTCTGCGAGAACTGTCAGGTCTGCAGCCGCGCCTGCCCGCCGGACGCCATCGCGGACCACAGGCAGACCGTGCGCGGCGTCGGGAAATGGTACGTCGATTTCGACCGCTGCGTGCCCTACTTCAACCAGACCTACGGCTGCGGCATCTGCATCGCCGTCTGCCCCTGGAGCCGCCCGGAAGTCGGCCCGAAACTGCTGCAGAAGATGCTGCGGCGGCTGGAATAGGGCTCGGGCGGGACCAGCGCGATCTCAGAGAGAGGCGCTCGGTCGTTCCTTCATCTTCGTGTACCAGACGTTCAGGGCAGGTTTCGTTTCATCGACGCGGACCTTGATGATGCGGGCGAAGTCGACGAACACGAACGTGGTGATGTCGGCGTAGGAAAAGCTGTCCCCCACCATCCATTCGCGCCCGCTCAGCCGTTCCTCCAGCATGTCCAGGAAGCGTCCGGCGCGCCTGACGCCACGCTCGGCCAGTTCCGGGATCTGGTCGTAATTGTCGGGACCGGGCAGGGCGCGGCCCTTCATGTGCGGGTTGCCGTTGCGCAATGCCTCCGCGACGGCGGCACCCCCCTGGCTTTCGGCGATGGCGGCCCATTGCAGGATCTCGGCCTTCTGCGCCGGTGTCGTTCCCATCAGTTTCGGTCCGTCGCCGACTTCGTCCAGATAGGCGGCAATCGCCAGGTTCTCGGTCAACGTGACACCGTCATCGGTCTCCAGCGCCGGCACTGTCGCCCGCGGATTGACCTTCAGGAAATCGTCGCCGAGCTGTTCACCCTTCGCGATGGAAATCTCGGTCGTCGGGATATCCAGCCCCTTCTCCGCAATGAAGATGCGCGCGCGGCGCGGGCTCGGTGCAGTACCACAATCATAGAAACGCATGGATCAGTCCTCCCCAGGATCAGAAGTCGGATGCGGCGCGCGACAGCGGAAACATCCGCCGTCACGCGCCATCATCAGCAGCAGGAATATTGGTCAGCAGCCATCAAAGGCCAAGTTCGCCCTTCACGGCGGCCATGCCATTACCACCGTCCAGGGTGGTGACACCGTCCAGCCATTTGCCCAGCACCGCCGGATGCGCCTTCAGCCAGGCCGTGGCCGCCTTCTTCGGTTCCTCGTCATCGTTCAGGATCGCGCCCATGATCTCGTTTTCCATGGCCAGGCTGAACTTCAGGTTGCCCAGCAGCTTGCCCACATTCGGGCATTCCGCCACATAGCCCGCACGAACGTTGGTATAGACAGTGGCGCCGCCATAGTTCGGGCCGAACCAGTCATCGCCGCCCGAGAGATAGGCCATCTTGTGGTTGGCGTTCATCGGATGCGGCTCCCAGCCCAGGAACACCACATCCTCGCCACGGCGGGCGGCGCGGCTGACCTGTGCCAGCATCCCCTGCTCCGACGATTCGACGACCTCGAAGCCCTTCAGGCCGAAGGCGTCCTTCTCGATCATGTCCAGGATCAGGCGGTTGCCATCGTTGCCCGGCTCGATGCCGTAGATCTTGCCGTCGAGGCGGTCGCTGAACTTCGCGATGTCGGCGAAGCTCTTCAGCCCGGCGTCATAGGCCCCCTGGGTCACGGCCAGGGTATATTTGGCCCCCTCCAGATTGACGCCCACGGTCTCGACGCTGCCGTCCTCCCGATAGGGAGCGATGTCGGCCTCCATCGTCGGCATCCAGTTGCCCAGGAAGATGTCGATGTCGCCGTTCTTCAGCGAGGTATAGGTGACCGGAACCGACAGCACCTTCACATCCGGCTCGTACCCCAGCGCGGAGAGCACCACCGAAGTTGCCGCCGTCGTCGCCGTGATGTCGGTCCAGCCGACATCGGAGAAGCGGACCGTCTCGCAGGCCGCCGGATCGGCTGCCATTGCGTTTCCGGCCACCAGGGTCGCCATGCCCGCCGCCAGTCCGATACCGGCAAGGCGCCTCAGTTGTCGCCGAAGGCTGCTGTGGTGTCCCATTGTGCTCTCCCGTCCTGTTGTCCAGATGGTTTGTTCGGACACGCATGGAAGCATTGAACGAATGCCGCGACAACAGCCGCCTTCAGCGGCTAGATTTGGTGCGAACAGCAAGGGGAGAACATATCATGCGTGTCGAGGGGAAGATCTGCGTCATCACGGGCGGCGCATCCGGGATCGGCAAGGCTTTGGCGGAACGGTTCCATGCGGAGGGCGCGAAGGGCATCGTCGTCGCCGACCTGCAGGAAGAGGCGCTGAAACAGGTCGCGGAATCAGTCGGTGGCCTGGCCGTCGTCACCAATGTCGCGAAGGAGGCCGACATCCAGGCACTCGTCGCAGCGGCGGAGAAGGCCTACGGCCACATCGACGTCTTTGTCTCCAACGCCGGTATCGCGCGCATGGGCGGACTGGATGCCTCCGATCAGGACTGGCAGCAGAACTGGGACATTCACGTCATGGCGCACGTCTATGCCGCCCGCGCGGTGGCAGAGAAGATGGCTGTCCGTGGCGGCGGCTACCTGATCAATACGGCGTCGGCGGCCGGGCTTCTGACCCACGTCAATTCCTCCACCTATTCGGTCACCAAGCATGGCGCCGTCGCCTTCGCCGAATGGCTGTCGATCAACTATGGCGACCGTGGTGTCCGGGTCTCGGTGCTGGCACCTCAGGCCGTACGCACCGCCATGACGACAGGGCGCGACGTCACCATCGCATCGGTGGACGGCATGATGGAACCGGAGCAACTGGCCGATTGCGTCATTCGCACCATGGACAGCGAAGAGTTCCTGATCCTGCCGCACGAGGAAGTGCGGGAGTACATGAAGCGCAAGGTCCTCGACGTCGACCGCTGGCTGAAGGGCATGCGCCGCTTCAAGGCCAAGCGCGGCGACGGCTCGACCTGAGTGAGGTCTCACCTGCTTTGAACTGAGGTGCCATGCAGTGATATGATAGGCAACCAGGACAGTTTTGGTCAGGAGTTTACCTATCATGGCGTCGGACGTTGCTCTCGGAACTCACTACGAGAACTATCTGCAGGAGCAGGTGGCCAGCGGTCGCTACCGCGACACAAATGATGTGCTGCGATCCGCGCTCCGGCTTCTGGAAAGTGAGGAAGAACTCAAGGCCCTGAAACTGGCCGAACTGCAACATGCAGTGCAGCTGGGTGCGGAGAGTGGTCCGGGCACCTCCGCCGATGCCGTGTTTGAACGGCTGGAGAAGAAGTACGAGGAGCTTGTTCGCAGTCAGGCCTGATGGTGGAGGTCCGTTTTTCACCAGCGGCGGAGTCTGATCTCGAGATGATCGCCGCGTTCATTGCGCGGGATGATCCACGGCGGGGGCTTGCCTTTGTCAGAGAGCTGCAGGAACGCACTGCCATCCTCTCGGAACATCCAGAAGCCGGTCCGACGCGGGATGCTGTCAGACCCGGACTGCGGGCGCTCACACACGGGCGCTATGTGATCTTTTGCAGTATCCACCGGTCAGCGGTGCGTATCGAACGCGTTCTGCACGGCGCCAGAGATGTTTCGCAGCATCTGAAGCCCTGATCCGGCCTTCAGCCGCCGCGCAGCACATGCGGTTCCGCCAGATACTCGGCGGACTGCATCTCGTGCAGGCGGCTGGCGGTGCGGTGGAATTCGAAGGCGCCATCGCCGGAGGGATACAGGTCGTCGGGTGAGGCATCGGCGGCGCAGATCAGCTTGGTGCGGTTCTCGTAGAGCGCGTCGATCAGCGTGACGAAGCGTTTCGCCTCGTTGCGCTTCTCCCGCGTCATCTTCGGCACCTCGGCCAGGATCAGGGTGTGATAGCGCTCCGCCAGTGCCAGATAGTCGGCGGCCCCGAGAGGGCGTTCGCACAGGCTGGCGAATGTCATGAAGGCCACGCCCTTGGCCGACCGGGGAATCTCCAGTGTCCGTCCCTGGGTGGTCAGGCTGTCGGCCTCCGCCTCCTCCCCCTCCGTCAGTGCCGCGAAGTCCTTCTCCAGCGCCGCATCCGCTTCCGCCCCCAGGGGCGAGACATAGACCGGCATCTGGTTCAGCCGGTCCATGCGGTAATCGGTCGGGCTGTCGAGATGCAGAACGTCGAGCTTCTGCTGCAGCAGATCGATGAACGGCAGGAAGAGCTGGCGGTTGAGGCCATCCTTGTAGAGATCGACAGGCGCACGGTTCGACGTCGCGACCACCACGACTCCGCGCGCGAACAGTTCCGTGAACAGCCGCCCGAGGATCATCGCATCGGCCACGTCCGTGACCTGGAATTCGTCGAAGCAGAGCAGCGTCGCCTCCGACGCCACCCGGTCCGCGATGGGCGGGATCGGATCGTCGCCGTCGCGCGCTTCCCTGGCGGTCTGTCGGAACCGGTGGGCGTACGCATGCACCTCCAGCATGAAGCGGTGGAAGTGGATGCGCCGTTTCCGCTCCACCGGGGCAGTGTCGAAGAAAAGGTCCATGATCATCGACTTGCCGCGCCCGACACCGCCATAGATGTAGAGGCCGGAAGGCACTTCCCCCATCTTCTTGCGGGCACCGAACTGGAACAGGCGGCGGACGCTCTTCTCCTTGCCCGGGTCATAGCCCTGCAGGCGGTGATGCAGCGACTGCAGCTTCTCCGCCGAAAGCTCCTGCACCGGGTCGTGGTTCAGTTCGCCCGCCTTGACGAGCTTGCGGTAACTGTGGATCGGGCCGGCGCTGTCCAGTTCGACCGCGCTCACAGGCTCAACCTCATGCCATCCTCCGCCACGGTCCAGCCATGGGCCTCGACTTCCGCACGTTCAGCGGCATCCCGGCGCAATACAGGGTTGGTATTGTTCAGATGAATGAAGACCTTGCGTCCGACCTCCAGCCCGTCGAAGGCGGCCAGCGTTCCGTCCGGTCCGCTGATCGACATGTGGCCCATCCGCTGTCCGGTCTTGATGCCCACCGATTGCACCATCATCTCGTCGTCGGTCCAGAGAGTCCCGTCGAAGAACACCATGGCCGCGCCCTTCAGGCGAGCGGCCAGTTCATCGGTCATGCGGGCACAGCCGGGAATGTAGAACAGTTTCCGCCCCTGCCCGTCCGTGATCTCCACGCCCACCGTATCCTCGTCAACCGTCCCGAAATTGTTGTCGGCCGAGCCATCCTCCAGCCAGAGCGCCACCTTGCCGGGTACGGGGAAGACTGTCAGCGAGAGCCCAAGGGGCGTGCCGTCCTGCTCGGTCAGGTCAACCGGCTGGTTCAGGGTGAAGGGGCGCCGATCGACGAACTTCGGGTTCAGCACGTTGAAGATCGTGTTGGCGGCCAGCACGTCCTGGATACGCTGCGTCGCATAGAGCGCCAGCGGCTGGCTTTCCCGCAGGTTCAGCAGCCCCGCCGTATGATCCACATCGCCATTGGTCAGCACCGCGGCGCGAATCGGGCTGTCGCGCATGCCGCTCTTCGGGTGCAGCACCGGGTTGCTCTCGATCTGATGGCGCAGGTCCGGGGAAGCGTTGAACAGGACAAACCGCGCCCCGTCCGCCGACACCGCAATGGACGACTGGGTCTGCGCCTGCAGCGCGGGATCACCGTCCCAGAAGGCGCGGCAGTTGATGCAGTTGCAGTTCCATTGGGGAAACCCGCCACCTGCGGCGGCACCCAGCACCAGCACTTCCATGTCGTCCCCCCGATTCCAGAAACGTCTTCCGGCAGACAATAACCCTATCTGTCCAGGGTTGGCATCTCGATCACCTTCACGGTGGCCGAAGCGGTCGCGACCGGCCCATCCGCGCCGTCGGTCAATTCCGCCTCGACGAACTTGGTGCTGGCGCCGCCACCGATGACGCGCGCCGTCACCCGCGCGTCCCCGGCGCGCGCGCTGCGCACAAAATTGACGTTCATCGTGATGGTGACCCCGTACATGCCAACGCCCCTGTTGCGGCTGGACGCGCCACCGCCCGCGATACCGCAGTCCAGGAAGGCGGCGATGATGCCGCCATGCACCGACCCGGCGGCATTGAGGTGATAGTCGGTGAAGGTCGTCTCGATGACGTAGAACCCGTCACCACGTTCGATCACCGAAACCGGCATGTGCTCGCTCAACAGCGGCGCACCCTTGATCTCGTTCTGTCGCATGAATCCTCCCCGGGGCCGACTTACCCGACACCATAGGGAGCGCCGCCGAAGACAAAAGCCCGCCAGGCGCATGGGCGGTTCAGCCAATAGAGGCTTCACCTGCACCGCTTCTGGCCCTATCTCTGGGCGACTGACCGTTCAGGAGTTGCCCAGATGAAAGTCGCCATCGTTCCCGTCACACCGTTCCGCCAGAACGCCTGCGTCATCTGGGACCCGGAGACCATGGTCGGCGCGCTCACCGATCCGGGCGGCGACAAGGCACACCTGCTGGAAGTCGCGAAGGAACATGGCGTGAAGCTGGAGAAGATCCTGGTCACCCATGGCCATATCGACCACGCCGGGGCGGTGGCGGAGATCGCCGAAGAACTCGGCCTGCCCATCGAGGGACCGCAGAAGGAAGAGACCTTCTGGATCGACAAGCTGGATGAACAGGGCAGCCGCTTCGGCTTCGACGGCGCACGCGCCTTCACACCGGACCGCTGGCTGGAGGATGGCGACAGCGTCACCGTTGGCGGCATGACGCTGGAGGTACGGCACTGCCCGGGCCATACGCCGGGCCACGTCATCTTCTACAATGCAGCGTCGAAGGTGGCGATTGTCGGTGACGTGCTGTTCCGGGGCTCCGTGGGCCGCACCGACTTCCCCAGGGGAAACCATCACCAGCTCATCACCTCGATCCGGGAGAAGCTCTGGCCGCTGGGGGACGACGTGACATTCGTGCCGGGCCATGGCGACACCTCCACCTTCGGGAATGAGCGCATGTCGAACCCCTATTGTGCTGACTTCGTGGAAATCTGAGCGCCTGCAACGGGCTGAACCGACATGGAATGGCTGAGCGATCCGAACATCTGGGCCTCCCTGGCGACGCTTACCGCGCTGGAGATCGTGCTCGGCATCGACAATCTGGTCTTTCTCTCCATCGTCACCGAGAAGCTGCCACCGGAACGGCAGCCTGCTGCGCGGCGGATCGGTCTGGGGCTGGCGCTGGCGATGCGCATCGCGCTGCTCTCCGTGGTGGTCTGGATCGCGGGACTGGTCGCGCCGGTCTTCAGCATCGGGGAGCACGTGGTCAGCTGGCGTGACATGATCCTGCTCGGCGGCGGACTGTTCCTGATCGGCAAGGGCACCTTTGAAATACATTCGGCTGTCGAGGGTGAGCACGAGGAAGCGGCATCAGGGGCATCCACCAGCTTCGCCTTCGCCATCGCGCAGATCGTGGCGCTGGACCTGGTCTTCTCGCTGGATTCGGTCATCACAGCCATCGGCATGACCCAGAACCTGCCGGTCATGGTGACAGCGGTGGTACTGGCAATGGCTGTCATGCTGTTCGCCGCAGAGCCGGTCTCACGGTTCATCCGCACCCATCCGACGACCAAGATGCTGGCGCTCAGTTTCCTGTTGCTGATCGGGACAGCGCTGATCGCCGATGGCCTGCACTTCCACATCGAACGCGGCTACATCTATGCGGCAATCGTCTTCTCGGTGCTGGTGGAAGTGCTCAACCTGGCGGCGCGGCGCGCAAGGCGGAAGAAGCCCTGAGCCGCGCCCCGCACCGACTGCTCAGCTGAGCATCTGGCCACCGTC
>Ga0070728_10000997_pt1 | contig 46983 bp, 30 predicted proteins | sample tdDd471_FD_66723 | JGI IMG/M metagenome (GOLD analysis project Ga0070728, IMG submission 66723) | Marine sediment microbial communities from the Atlantic coast under amendment with organic carbon and nitrate - tdDd47.1 | ecosystem: Environmental > Aquatic > Marine > Coastal > Sediment | place... | reverse complement strand
AGCTTTAAGTTCCTCCGAAGGTGGAGGAGCTGCTGTTAACTCTGCCTATGGCATTACTGCCTATCCTACCTACATTTTAATTGCCCCTAACCACGATATCGTTATCCAGGATATCTGGCCAGTACCCGGTACTTCTACCTTCATTGATGCTTTCGAAGGCCAGGGTATTGTGCAGGCTGAATGTGGTGGTGGTGAATACTGTATTCCTGGCGCCGATTGTAGTTGGGGCGATGGATTTACTGATTTTGCCTTTGGTGGCATCGAAAACTGGGAAAGCGGTTGTAGTGATGCCGGATATGGCGATTTCACCGACTTAACAGGTACTGTAGAAATTGGTTTTGTTCATACTGCAACTTTTGCCTCTGGATATGATGATCAATTTGTAAGTATGTGGGTCGATTTTAATGATAATTATGAGTTTGAAGTGCATGAGAGGATACTTACAGACTTTGACCTTTCGACTTCAAATGTACTCACCGAGGTTGATATCCTTATTCCTGGTAGCGCCTTACCCGGTGAGCACAGGATGCGGATTGGATCAAACTGGACCGAGATTTCATCTCCTGACCCTTGTGCTGTATTAACCTATGGCGAGTGGGAAGATTATACGCTTGAAGTTACCGGTACACCGGTGAGCTATGATGTGCTTCCGCTTGCAATTTTACTGGATGAAACCATGCCAACTGGAGATATTATTCCAAAGGCAATCATTAAAAATAATGGTGTCGAAACGGTTAGCTTCCCGGTAACATGTACTGCCGGAAGTTATACTTCTACCATTCAGGTTACTGACCTTGGTTTAGGGCAGGAAATAGAAGTTACATTTGATACATGGGCTGCAGTAGCAGGACCTTATACAGTTGAAGTATGTACCGAATTGGCAGGTGATGAGCTTCCTGATAACGACTGCATGTCGATGGATATAAATGTACTTACCAATGATGTTGGCCTTGTTGCCATTAATATGTCGGGTACAATTATGCTTGGAGATATTACACCAAAGGTAACTGTAATGAATTATGGATTCGAAACAGTAACATTCCCGGTTACCATGACCATCGAAAATGCCGATTACAGTTCAACTGTAGAAGTTGCGAATCTCGCCCCGGGTGAAGAAGTTATGGTTGATTTTGATGTCTGGACCAATACACTTGGAACCTTTAATGTTGAAGCCTGTACCGAACTTGCAGGTGATGAGAATCCTGATAATGATTGCGCAGAAACTGTTGTAGTGGTTTCCGAAGATGCCCGTCAAAAGGTAATTATGGAGATCGCCACGGGTACGTGGTGAGGCTTCTGCCCGTATGCAATGCTCGGCGCAGATCAATTGCATCAAGAAAACCCGGAGAGCCTCGCTATAATCGAATGGCACAACGGAGACGAATTTGCTACTGACTGGAGTAATGCCAGGATTAATTTCTACGGTGTTACCGGATTCCCAACAGCAGAATTTGATGGTATTTTAGAGGTTGTAGGTGGATATCAACCATCAAGTTATGAGTATTATGTTCCTCCATTTACTGAAAGAATGGGAACTCCTTCAAACTTTAATATCGAGATTGATATTGAAGCTATGGATGGTGATTACATGGTTACTTCAACTTTCGAAATGCTTGAAGGCAACAGTACAGAAAACCTCTCAGCATTTGTAGTACTTACAGAAACTGATTGCCCGGCAATCGGAGCAGAGAATCAGAATTTTGTTGCACGTATGGTTTATCCGGATGAAAATGGTACACCCATGGATTTTTCATCTCAAACAATTCACACTTTAAACACAACAGTTACTCTTGAAGATGAGTATGTGTTTGATAATTGTGAAATCGTGGTTTTTATCCAGAATATGGATACAAAGGAGATTTACCAGGGCTACAGTATGATGATGTCGGATATGTATGTTGGAGTGGATGAAGTTGCTGCCCCACAGGAAGTAACTGTTTATCCAAACCCGGCAAGCGATGTAGTAAATATCAAATCAGCTTTACAGATCAAACACCTGGCTGTGTTCAACCACAGTGGACAACTGGTTTATAATGCTGATGCCGGTTCTACAACTTACAACCTGAGTGTTGGGACTTTCGAAAGTGGATTGTATCTCTTTAGAGTTACTACTGCTGAAGGAACAACAACAAAACGGATTGTGATAAAATAATAGGATCTAAGATAAAATCGAAATATAAAAAGGCGTCTCATTGCGGGGCGCTTTTTTTTGTACTGGTATTCTTGAAATCCAACAATCATGGCTGGAGGAACGAAATTCCATGTGGTAAATTTTCCTATCTTTGTTTGAACTGTATAAGCCATGATCCAAACCATCATCATCGACGACGAAGCCAATGTTAGAAGTACCACACGGCAAATACTCACCGAGCTACGACCGGACATCGATATTGTGGGAGAAGCTGCGGATGTAAGTTCCGGCATCAGTTTGATTGAAAATACTTACTTCGATTTGTTGCTACTCGATATCAAACTCCCGGATGGTACCGGTTTCGACATTCTGGAAAAGTTGAACAAAATCGACTTCAAAATCATTTTTATTGCCGCCTTCAATGAATACGCTATCCAGGCTTTTAAGTTCAGCGCTGTAGATTACATTTTGAAACCCGTGTCTGCTGTTGATCTGATCAATGCAATCGACAGAGTTGTTCACTTGCTTCAAGCTGAATATTCCCTCAAATTGAATACATTGATCAACAACAATCATACGAACAATAATCACGAAAAACGCTTGGTGTTGAAGTCTGTTGACAAGATTCAAGTTGTTAAAATTAACGAAATCCATCGTTGCGAATCGGACCAGAGTTATTGTCATTTTCATCTTGCCGGCGGAAACAGACTAACAATTTCCAAACCCCTTAAAGAATATGATGAGCTCTTGACTGAGTATGGCTTTTTCAGGGTACATAAATCACATATGGTAAACCTGGCTTACATCAAACGATTTGAGCGATCGGAGGGTGGCTCGGTAATGATGGAGGATGATACCAGGGTTCCAGTATCTTTCAGGAAACGGGATGAACTTATCAGTGTTCTGGAACAGCTTTAGTTTATTCAATTATAAAACCCGGACTAATGAAATTTAAAATTGCTTTCATTTGTCTTTTTCTCTTCCTGGCAAATATTGCCAACGCCCAGGTTAAATTCCGGGTAAAAAAACTCAATGCCGACAGCCTTGCTGCACTGCTCCCTGAAAAGGCAGGTGCAGAAAAGGCTGACGTTTTAAACCTACTCTCCAATGTAATATGCCGGAAGGATATCGACAGCAGCATCAACCTTGCAAAACAGGCTATTGAATTGTCGGAAAAGCTGGAATACAAAAAAGGCCTTGCAGACGGGTATTTTAATGTAGGTAATGGATACTTTTTACTCGATAGCCTGCAACCAACAATTTCCAACTATCTGAAATCTCTTCGGCTATATGAAGATCTTGAACCATCCGAAGAGTACGGTAACCTTTGCATGCAAATAGGGTTTTTAAACTATGTGTCAGGAAGATTTAATACAAAACCCGATTACGGGAAAAGGGCATTACGGATTTATAAAGAAATAGATGATACTGAAGGCCAGTCTATGGTTTACCTCGGTACAGGAACCTTGAAAGGACTGCACCAGGAATTGGATTCAGCCATTTTCTATGTCAACGAAGCTTTAAAATTAATTGACCCTGAAACACAAAGGAATGAAGCAGCTATAGCTTATGATGAGTTAGGGCTAATTTATTATTATAAATTCAATAATTCGGGGGATACCGCTTTCTACAATCAGGCCCTTTATTGGCTCTTCAAGGCGCTCGAGTTGCCTGATCTTTATTGTGGGGTTAAAGCCAGGGTTTATATAAATATTGGAGGTACTTACCTGGCATTCAATACTGAAGAAACTGTATCAAAAGGCATTAGCTACTTTCATAAAATTGATGAAATGGCTGAAATATGCTTTGATGCGTATGATTTCAAAATGATTACCGAAAATATATTAGGTTGGAGGAAATACAACCAGGGAGAATATCATGCTGCCATCGAATCGTTTAATAGAAGTCTTAATGTTATCGAGGAAAGACTTCCCGGATTATTGATAAATGCCTATCGGGAGCCGGCCCTTGCCTATAACTGGAAGTTTCACCTCAAGCTTTATAAGCAGTCATCATATCTCGGATTGTATTACACTTATCTTGAACTCGAGGATTATAAACAGGCACTCGGATATTATGCATTAAGCAGGGATGCCGAAGAGGAAATATACCTGGATAAAAATCAAAACTTGATCACAATGTTGGAGTCTGAATCTGAAGATGAAAAAAGTAAAAGCCAGATTGATTTGCTTTCCAGTGAGAATAAACTGAATGAACTAAAAGTTCAACAATCAAGAACTATGATTATAATTGTAATTGGTGTTTTTGTAGTACTTCTTTTTATAGGTTTACTTTTTATCAGGCACAATAAAATGAAGAACGACCATCAAACTGTTTTGCTGGGGCAGAAGTTATTGCGATCGCAGATGAATCCACATTTCATTTTCAATTCTCTGGCTAATATCCAGGAGTTTATATGGAACAAGGATCCGCTTACAGCCAATGAATATCTTTCCAGCTTTTCGAAACTGGTTCGCCTGATCCTTGAAAATTCTAGAAACGATTTTGTACCTGTCGAAAAGGAGATTAGTACCATCCAGAATTACCTGAACCTTCAAAAACTGAGGTACAAGAATAAACTGGAATATAGTATTGATGTTGATCCTGAAATTGATGTGGAGGGAATTCTCATTCCACCCATGTTGGTTCAACCCTTTATCGAAAACTCTATTGAGCATGGGATCAGCCACAAGGAAAGTACAGGCCATGTGCATGTCCGCTTTTTCCTTGAAGGTAACCTGATCAATATTGAAGTGAAAGATGATGGTATTGGATTTAAACGTTCATCAGAAATAAAGAAGGACAAAAAGACCGATCATCAATCCCTGGCCATGACCATTACCCGTGAACGCCTGTTGATGCACTACAAAAAGTACAAACAAAAGATAGAACTTACAATTGCTGATTTAACAGATGATCAAATGCATGTTACCGGCGCGCAGGTTGTGTTTGCAATTCCTTTTCAGCATTATTAGAATAGACCTCTCAGTCGCAAGCTCCATCGAGGTGACAATTTGTTTTTAGGGGGGTGGTGAGAAAGAGCGGGCGCATTGCGCCCGCTCTTTCTCACCACTATCCACCACACCAAGACCTGTCATTCCGATGGAGCGCAGCGACTGAGGAATCTATTTCATTCTTTACGAATAGGTTTTATATAGTAAGCAAAAAGAAGCAACCTGCTTCCCACAGCTAAAACATTATTCATTACTGCATCTATCCAACACTCCAATACTCCATTATTCCATGTTCCAGTACTCCAGTGCTTCTACGTTAAATAAACAATCCCCGTCATTCAGCAAACCAATCCTAACGTTAAATAAAACCTTCAGCATTTCATTATTACAGGTAATATTTTAGCGCAAAACAAACCGCAAAATTTGGAGGATACTATGAAAGCAACACTGAGTTTTCTTTTGATTACAGAAATAATACTTATACAATTTTGTCAATTGTATGCTCAAACCGAAACATCTTCTTACAGTCCGTATCTTGATTCTGTCATACCGGAAACAATGAAAGATGGTCATATTCCGGGTTTGTCAGCTTGCATAATTAAAGATGGGCAGGTCAGGTGGACCGGAGCTTACGGTAATGCAAACATTGAATTGGGGATTCCTGTTGAAACATCTACATTGTTCCACCTTGCTTCTGTTTCAAAAACTGTCTCTGTTACCGCACTGATGCAGCTTTGGGAGGAAGGCAAGTTTGAAATGGATAACGACATCAATAAATACCTGGACTTTGAAGTCCGGCACCCAAGAGACTCACTATTTCCAATTACTTTTCATATGCTATGCACACACACATCGGGTATTAAGGATAATTGGAGTGAAATGCCGGTTTATTGGAATGGTGACTCTCCCATTCCATTGAATGAATTCCTTTACAATTACCTGAATGAGGATGGAAATAATTATGACTCATTACAAAACTTTTATTACTATAACACACCGGGTACAGTTTTTCAATACAGTAATATTGGTGCTACACTAATTGGCTATCTTGTTGAGAGGATTGGTGATCCTACATTTTCGCAACAAACGCATGAAAGGATTTTTGAGCCTTTACAAATGAATGAAACAGCATGGTTCGTGTCGGAACTTGATACATTAAACATTGCGATGCCTTACAAATGGAATGGAAATGAATACATAGCATATGGTCATTATGGCTATAGTTATTATCCGGCAGGTTCCCTCCGTACAAGCGTCGATCAACTGGCAAACTTTTTATTGTGCTACATGAAGGGAGGAACACATCTCGGGCAGCAAATCCTTGAAAGTTCTACAGTTGATTTGATCCTGACCCCGCAGGTGCCACAAATAACTTCTGAGATAGGTCTAATATGGCAACATGATTTTTTTATGAGCAGAGAACTTTGGGGTCATGGAGGTAGTTATTACGGAACCAGAACCGGGTTATCCTATTGTAAGGATGAAAATACAGGCATTTTAATCCTTAATAATGGGGAAAACGATAATGCCGGATGGCAAATTCTGGACTTATTGTTTGATTATGCAGCTGATTCAATTGAGGCCCAATGCCTGCCCGAAGGCATCACCTTTACAACCCAGGAAGAAATTGATAATTTCCAAAGCAACTATCCCGGCTGTACCGAAATTGAAGGGGATGTTGAAATTAATGGTGATGATATTACTAATTTGAATGGCCTTAATATTTTGTCTTCTATTGGCGGTGAGTTATATATTCATCACAATGAAGCTCTGACAAACCTTTTGGGATTGGGGAGCTTAAGTATTGTTGGTGAAGATATATTATTGGTTGGAAATGATATGCTCACAAGTTTAATTGGACTTGAGAGCCTAACTACTATTGAGGGGGATTTGAGAATTGGATCACAAGATTGGTATTGGTTTCTTGGTAATATATCCCTGAAGAATTTGCATGGCCTGGATAATCTTACTACGATTGGAGGAGGGGTGTCAATAGTTGGCAACCATTCGCTGAATGATCTATCCGGTATGAACAATTTATCCCATATTAATGATTACCTGGAAATTGGATGCAACGATTCACTTACCAACTTGTCAGGTTTAGTAAATATTACCTCTATTAACGGGTACTTAAGAATTGGTTGGTGGTCAATACTAGCAGGGTCAGCCGGCAATAATATGCTTAATAGCTTAATAGGAATAAACACTTTAAATTCCGTAGGTGGGATATTCATAGCATATAATCCTTCACTTGACAGTATGTGTGGTTTTGATGGTTTGACTTCAATTGACGGAGATTTATTCTGTTGGAACAATGATTCTCTGGTTAATATAGAAGGGTTGTACAATATAACATCCATTGGCGGAAATCTATTCTTCTCTGGTAACGATGCGCTGACAAATTTAACAGGCCTCGATAACTTAAATTCTATAGTCGGAAATCTCAATATTGCCAACAATGACGTCTTGACCAGCATTGCCGGGCTTAAGAATATTGAACCGGAAAGTATCGTTGATTTAAATATTTATGAAAATATTTCCTTGTCAGCTTGTGAGGTTCAGAGTGTTTGTGAATACCTGGCTGCTCCAAATGGAGAAATTACCATTCATAGCAATGCAGATGGCTGTATGAATCAACAGCAGATTGTAGATGCCTGTGAAAGTCAATGCCTGCCCGAAGGAATCACCTTCACTGCACAGGATGAGATAGACAACTTCCAAAGCAACTATCCCGGCTGTACAGAAATTGAAGGGGATGTTACAATAGCTGGTGATTACATTACTAACCTGGGTGGCTTGAGTGAATTAAATGCCATTTTAGGATCATTGAAAATTGAGAATAGTGGATCTCTCGAAACTTTAACCGGACTGGATAATCTGACTTTGATTGGAGCTGATTTTTATATAAGAGGTAACAATGCATTGATGAGCTTAACCGGTCTTGAGAACCTGATTTCAGTGGGGGGTGACTTTGAAATTGGATCCTTTAATTTTTATTTCCTTAATGGGAATATATCATTAGAGGATCTGGAAGGTTTAGAGAATTTGAGTTCTATTGGCGGGAGATTTTATGTTCTTGGTAACCATTCTTTGCTTAACCTTTCAGGAATTGAAAATTTGTCCTTTATTGGTAGTGATCTGACTATCGGAGGTAACGATTCTCTGGTTAGCCTGATAGGCCTTGAAAATGTAACTTCTGTTGAAGGGGATTTGAACATTGGAAACCATTCGATCAATGTAGGTGGAACTGGAAACCCGGCTCTAACCAGTTTGGCAGGATTGGAACATATTACTTATGTAGCTGGTGAATTGGATTTATCGGGTAATCCATTGCTTGATAATTTTAGTGAATTTATTAACCTGGATAGCATTGGTGGCAATCTATTACTTACCGGTAATACTTCTGTGAAAAATATGGAGGGCTTTAATAAATTATCATTTATAGGAGGAGGAATGTGGGTCATGGGTAACTCTTTAATTAACTTAATAGGACTGGATAGTTTAACCTCAATTGGTGGATCGCTGGATTTTTATCACAACGATTCGTTGACTAGTGTAGATGGTTTAGAAAATTTAACTTCCCTGGATGGGAGATTGCAATTCATTGAAAATTATGCCTTAAAGAATTTGGAAGGGCTGGCCAATGTTACTACAATTGGTGGTAGCCTCTTTATCAGGAAGAACACCGCGTTGACAAGTTTGGCAGGTCTGGATAACATCACTGCGGCATCTATTGAAGAGCTATACATCCTGGAAAATTCATCTCTGTCCATATGTGAGATACAAAGCGTATGCGATTACCTTGCTTCGCCAAATGGAGCAATTGGAATTAATGGCAATGGTCCAAACTGCGACAGCCTTGAAGTAGTCCTGGAAATGTGCCGGGGTATTTTAGTAGAAGAAATTGAGCCTGATAGTGAATTTTCCATCTATCCCAATCCCTTCACCAAATCAGCCACCCTTGAAATTAACTTGCCCGATCGGTGCAGACTTGAAGTAAAAATCTTCAATCAAATTGGTCGACTACTCAATACCATTACCAGGGATTTCCAAAATGCCGGCCTGCAAGAAATCGATTTGGAAACGGGTGACCTGGAGCCTGGGATTTATTTCTGTGTGCTAAAAACCAATGAAGGTATACAAACCATGAAAATGATAAAACTTTAAGCGTTTAGCGTTTTGGGTTTAGCGTTAGTTCGTCAAACGCCAAACGCCGAACGCCAAACGCCAAACGCCGAACTACCTCCATCCCTCTAAATCCCGGCCTGTTTTCTGAAATCACTATTTCCAGAATTCGGGCTTTTTTACTACCTTTACCTTTTTTGAAATCCAACAATCCGAGCTAATGAAAGTTAAATCTGTTTTCATTTGTCTTTTTCTCCTCCTGGCAAGTATTGCCCATGCCCAGGTAAAATTCCATGTAAAAAAACTCAATGCCGATAGTCTTGCTGCTCTTCTCCCTGTTAAGACAGGTACAGAAAAGGCTGATGTTTTAAACCTGCTTTCCAATGTAATATGCCGGAATGATATCGATAGCAGTATTAACCTGGCAAATCAGGCAATTGTTCTATCAGAAAAACTTGATTATCAAAAAGGACTGGCTGATGGATATCACAACCTTGGTAACGGCTACTTTTTACACGACAACCTACAGCCAACCATTGCAAATTATCTTAAAGCCTGCAGGATATATGAAGATATAGAGCCATGTGTAGAATATGGCAGATGCTGTTTACAAATAGCACTTTTGAACTATTTTACCCGGGGCCCGGAAGAATCACCACCATACCTGAATAAGGCTGTTAAAACAATTTATAGCATAGGTGGCAAAGAGGATAAATACAGTATTAGTTTTGTCATGTCTCATACCCATAAGGTTATTTATCCACCAAAACCAGACTCGATAATTTATTATGGACTTAAAGGCATATCATACATAGATACGGTGGTTGACCATAACGAAGTGGCCTTTGTTTACAGCGATTTCGGTGAAGGATATTTACTTTTATCGGATTTAACAAAGGCTTTATTTTGGTTTACAAAAGCACTGAAGTTGCATCTTATAACGGATGATTTGAAAATAACCCTTTTAACTAATATTGCCAGGACACATCTTGTGTTTAACACTGAAAAACATACTTCCGAAGCCATTTTCTATTTGCAAAAGGCGATGGAAGTGCCGGATACGTGTGTCGGGGTTTTTGGTCAAAAAGCTGTCATTTATCAAATGTTGGGTTCCATCAGTTACAATAAAGGCCATTATAAAGAAGCTATAAACTTTTACAGGCAAGGAATTCAAATAGCAGAGGAGAGGCTGTCAAGTCTTATTATCAACGAATATGCAGATCCTATTCATGGCTACAACTACAGGTATCATATTAAATATAACAGGCCATTGATGTATATGGGCATTTACGAATCTTTTTTAAAGCTTGGCAGGCATGACAAAGCGCTTGAATATTATATCTTAAGCAAACAAAAAGCAGATGAGGTTTTCCTGGAGCAAAACCAGAACCTGATAACAATGCTGGAAGCTGTTTCGATTGATGAAAAAAACAAAAGTCAGCTTGAATTGCTGGCCAGTGAAAATGAAATGCATAAACTCAGGGTTTCGCAATCCAGAACTTACTTAATTGTAATGGGAGGATTTATCCTGGTCATTATTCTCATCGCTTACTTATTGGTTCGTCAGAGAAGGGTACGTGCTGAACACAACATCATCTTACGTGAACAAAAGCTAATGCATGAACTGGAACTTAAAAATGTAGAATCGGAAAAATTAAAGGAACTCGATCAACTAAAATCTCAGTTTTTTGCCAATATTTCCCACGAATTCCGTACTCCGCTTACATTGATCATGAGGCCGCTTGAAAAGCTGTTGTCGAACATTGATGATGACCGGCATAAAAAAGATCTCGTTGTCGCCAAAAAATATGCCGGTAAATTGCAAATCCTGATCAATAACCTGCTCACCATTTCCAAAATCGAATCAGGTAAAATGCAATTGCATGCATCCGAAACAGATGTGGTAAAATTATGCCGTAATTATACCAATGCTTTTGAATCATTAGCCAAACAAAAAAACATAGCTTTAACATTTAATTCTTTCAGCAATGAAATCAAAGCCTACATCGATACTGAAAAGTTTGAACAGATCCTGAATAACTTACTGTCGAATGCCTTTAAGTTCACCGGTGAAGGAGGGACTGCCTCACCGAAGCGAAGCGAGGGCGGGAAGGTTAAGGTGGAAGTAGGCAGTTTGCAGTACACAGTCGGCAGTTCGCTGTCAGATGATAATAGAGGGACACCTTCCGACTTCCGACTTCCGGCTCCCCTTGCCCGTGCGTAAGCATCAAAATCTCCGACACCGGCCCCGGCATCTCACCCGAACACATCAATCACATTTTCGACCGCTTTTACCAGGTAAAGCAGAAAGACAATAACTTTTACGAAGGAACCGGGATAGGCCTGGCATTAACCAAAGAACTGGTTGAATTGCATCACGGAAAAATAGAAGTTGAAAGTGAGCATGGAATGGGTTCAACCTTTACCATTTTATTGCCTCTGGGAAAAGAACATCTGACGCCTGACCAAATTATCAAAGATCCTCAGCTTGCGGATGACCCTGATCTTAGTTCTCAGGAGTCACAACCTGACATCCCTTATACACCCTATACACCAGACACTCAAAAGGAACAACTTAACTCAGATGCCGAAGATGTTGCTAAAACCGAAACTGAACCACCCATTCTCTTAATAGTGGAGGACAATGCCGATATGCGTGCTTATATCCGGGAGCAATTCGAAACCGAATACCGGATCATTGAAGCAGTTGATGGTTTGGAAGGTTTTAATAAGTCAATCGAGCATATCCCTGACATTATCATCAGTGATGTAATGATGCCGAAGATGGATGGAAATGAGTTTTGCGCAAAGCTGAAAAATGATGAACGTACCTGCCATTTTCCACTTATTCTCCTTACTGCAAGGGCATCTTCTGAAAGCAGGATAGAAAGCCTCGAAACAGGTGCCGATGATTTTATAACCAAACCTTTTGACGGGGGAGAATTAAGTATAAGGGTCAAAAACCTGGTTGAGCAACGGAAAAGGATCAGGAGGGTACTTGAAGGAAAATTCAGGAAAAGTTATAGCGGCCCACGGATAGATTTTGCCGACAGTGGCATTAGCTCCATGGACGAACAGTTTATGCAGAAACTTGTTACATTATTGAAAGAACACCACACCAACCCGGAATTAAATATCACTGAATTTAGTCGGCTAATTGGCCAGAGCAGGGCCCAGCTAAACCGTAAGGTCAAAGCATTGACAGGGCAATCAACGGCTGAATTTATACGCACCTACAGATTGAACAGGGCTGCCGAACTGATTAAGAAAAAGAGTGGCACTGTTGCCGAAATTGCTTATGATGTTGGATTTAATAACCCTTCTTATTTTACTGAATGTTTCAAACAGTATTATGGTCAACTTCCTTCCGAATTCAATGATCAATCCTGAAATGATCTGATTCTTGTATGATTTGATTCGATTTTGATATTCCTTCCTGTTTACATCAAGTATTTTTATTGACATTGATCTAAGTGTTAATGTTTTGCTTTTTGCTCGATCAGTCACATCGAGAGTAGAATGCGAAAGCCCGGTTAAACAATAACCTAAAATACGTCATTATGAAAAAAATAATTATCACCACAATTATCGCAGGATTCTTTCTTGCAACTTGCGGTCAATTAACTGCACAAACATCACAACTAAAATCAAGTCCCTACCTGGATGAAATTATTCAGGCTAAAATGGCAAGTGCGCATATTCCGGGATTGGCTTCCTGTATAATTAAAGAAGGGCAAATAAGATGGATAGGGACCTATGGATATGCCTATATTGAGCAGGATATACCGGTTGACACTTCAACCCTATTCTACATTGCTTCCATAGCTAAAACCGTAACAGTTACTGCACTGATGCAACTTTGGGAGGAAGAATTGTTCCAATTGGATCAGGACATCAACGATTACCTGAATTTTGAAGTCAGGATACCAAATTTTCCTGAAGCGCCCATTACATTTCGAATGCTTTGTACCCACACTTCAAGTATTAAGGATAACTGGGGACTTATGCCATGGTACTGGGGTGAAGACCCACCTCCATTGAATCAATTCCTTTTCGATTACCTGAGTCCGGATGGTGCTAATTATAATCAATACGCAAATTTCTATTATAATGTACCTCCAGGAACGGAACACCACTATAGCAATGTTGGTGTAGCTTTACTTGGCTATCTTATTGAGCTAATGGGAGGGACTACGTTTCCTTATCAAACAAATGAAAGGATTTTTGAACCTTTACAAATGAACGAAACAGCATGGTTTTTATCAGAATTGGACACCATGCAAATGGCTATGCCATACAGTTGGAATGGAACCGGATACACCCCCTACTATCATTATAGCCATGCTGAATATCCGAGTGGTGGAATACGGACCAGCGTTGATCAACTGGCCAACTTCCTGTTGTGTTACATGAATGGTGGAAACTACATGGGGCAGCAGATACTTAACAATGAGACGGTTGATATGATACTAACACCACAAATCCCTCAAATTAATCCGGAAATTGGTTTAATCTGGTATGTAGCAAATTATGCTGGACAGATATACTGTGGCCATAGTGGTGGCAATTTGGGATGTAAAACATCAATGTACTTCCGCCCTGAGGATGATATTGGAGTGATAATGCTGACAAACGGGGAAAGTGATTTTACGGACCTGGCAGCCCAGATATTTGCTTATGCTGCCGACTCTATTGAAGTGCAATGCTTGCCTGACGGCATCACCTTCACCACCCAGGAAGAAATTGATAACTTCCCAAGCAACTACCCCGGCTGCACCGAGATTGAAGGGGATGTTATAATTAATGGGGAAGATATTACTAATTTGGATGGATTGAGCGTTTTGACAAATATTGGCGGCAATCTTTTAATTGGCGGCGAAGAAGATCCATGGGAATTTAACCCGAACCTGATTAATTTAAACGGTTTGGAAAATTTAATGTCAATTAGTGGTAATCTGCAAGCTTCCTATAACATCAGTTTACTTAATCTGGTGGGATTTGAAAGCCTGGTTTCGATAGGAGGAAACATTGAAATATTTAGAAACGATATGCTAGTTGGTTTTTCTGGTATGGAGGGTTTAACGACAATAGTTGGTAATTTATCGATTTGGGGTAATAATTCAATACTTAATATGTCTGGCTTTGATAATATAGAGACAATCGGTGGTGATTTAGCCATTGGTCATACTATAGGAACGTTTCTCTATGGGAATTCAATGGTCAACCTTGTTGGCCTGGAGAACCTGACTTCAATTGGTGGAAGCCTGGGAATAACAGGAGGCTCAGGAATAGGCTCAGTTACTGATTCGCTGGTTAGCTTGTCAGGTTTAGAAAATCTAACTTATATTGGAGGCTATCTTTCACTTTGGTATAATCAAAATCTTATCACAATTGAAGCACTCGGTGAAGTAACCCATATTGGAGGATTTATTTCTATTGAAGACTGTGGAAGCCTTCCCAATTTAAGAGGTCTGGAGGGGGTCAATACACTCGGGGCTAACCTCAAGGTTATGAAAAACCCATCTTTAACTGAACTATCTAGTTTAGAGAACCTCACATCAATAGATGGTTTTATTCGTATTGTGCAAAACGAAACGCTCTATAGCTTATCCGCTCTCGAAAACCTATCTTCAATTAATGGTTTCCTTCGGGTAGTATTAAATGATACATTACCCAGTCTGTCAGGCATAGAAAATATAGAGCCTGGCTCTATCACTGATTTATCAATCTGGGGAAATCCTAATCTGAGTACCTGTGAGGTTCAAAGTATTTGTGATTACCTTGCTGCTCCCAATGGAGATATTACAATTCATAGTAATGCCACTGGCTGTATGAATCAACAGCAGGTGGAAGATGCCTGTGAGAGCCAGTGCCTGCCCGATGGCATCACCTTCACCACCCAGGAAGAAATTGATAATTTCCAAATAAACTACCCCGGCTGTACCGAGATTGAAGGAGGTGTTGAGATTTGTGGAACAGACATTACTCAATTAGATAGCCTGCTTGTTTTGACTGCTATAGGTGGGTATTTGAATATTCATGACAATCCGGATCTTATCACTTTATCGGGACTTGAAAATATTGAGGCCGGAACAATAGATAGTTTGTCCATCACCAATAACGAAAACCTATCAACCTGCCATGCACGTGCTATTTGCGATTACCTCACCAGCATCAACCCGATTGTTGAAATTCATGATAATGCTGAAGGATGTGACAATCCGGAAGAGATTATAGCCGTTTGCTATGTTTCTGTTGATGAAATTCAAACAGAAAACGGATTGGCAATCTTCCCCAACCCCTTCACCAACTCAACTACCTTAGAAATTAACCTTACTGAACCAGGCCGGCTTGAAGTAAAAATCTTCAATCAGGTTGGCCAGCAAATTAATACCATTACCAAAGATTGCCAAAATGCCGGCATGCAAAAAATCGATTTAGAAACGGGCGATTTGGAGCCGGGGGTGTATTTCTGTGTGGTGAAAAGCGGGGAGCGGATTGAGACAGTGAAGATGATAAAATTGTAAAGATTCCCTCTCCCTCCTAGGGTGGGATAGTGATGTCGTACTCTATAGCGAATTTTATCTTGGACAGATGTTTTTTATTGAGCAATCTGGTTTATTAGAAAATCCTGGTAATTTGTTTTACAAATTGATTGAAATTCGGCATTGGGATAGTTTTCTGTCCAGGACAATGGAGGTTTCTTTTTTATTTTTGAATATTTTATTTCGAAACCTGTTAACTTCCCTTTTCCTTCCTCAATATAATCAAGTTCAGCTCCTGTGTAAGTTCGCCAGAAAAAAGACGACATTGAAATCCGATTGTAATTCAGGTATTTTATTCTTTCAGAAATGATAAAATTTTCCCATAGTTGTCCGATATCATTTCTTAAATTAAGGTCATTCAGGTTATTGATGAGAACATTTCGGATACCATTATCAAAAAAATAGAACTTATCATGCTTGCTGATCTCTTTGCGTAAATTTCGGCTAAACCCCGAAAGTCGGAACAAGACAAAAGATTTTTCCAGGAGATAAATATAGTTCTCTACTGTTTCACGATTGATGCCAAGCGTTCTGCTAAGTTCAAGAATAGATACTTCCGACCCAACCTGAAATGCCAACAGTCGTAACAAATCCCTAATTTTTCCCGGATGCTTTATGGACGACAACTCCAGGATGTCTTTATACAGGTAAGAATCTGAAATTTCAATGAGCAATTCCTCTTTTTCTTTTCGGTTTTTGGTCGTGTAAACTTCAGGGTATGAACCATAAATTAGCAATTCCTCCAACATCTCATTAATTTCAAATTGACTTTTTTCTGCACTCAATTCCTGTAAGGAGAGTGGGTAGAGGGTGTAAGTCCATTTTCTTCCGGTCAATGGTTCCGACACCCGATCAGCAATGCCAATGGAAGAGGATCCTGTAACAAGTATTTTTAATTCTGGAATTTCATCGATGAGAATTTTAAGGTTTATGCCAATCTCAGGTATGCGTTGGGCTTCATCAATGAAAAGGAGTTCATAACCATGAACAAATGAGCGTAGCTTGTAAACATCCCTTGAAGAAAATATGTCAATGTATTTCGTCTGGTCCGCATTAATTCGTATGGTTTTCAAATTCATTGCCTTGATAATTTCATTGGATAAAGTGGTTTTCCCCATTTGTCTGGCACCATAAATAATAACAGCTTTATTCGAATTGATTATTTTTCCCTTAATGGTTTCTGCTAATACACGTGGTATGATCATTTTGTGAATTTTATAATTTCAATACAAATGTAATAAAAAAAATGATCACCGGCTAAAATCACGTTAATTTGTATGGTGAACCAGCAAAATTCACGTTAATATTTGTGAGGAACCGGCAGAATTCATACATTTTTGCATAAAATCCCAATCGTAGTTTAAACCTGGAACACCGAACCCAGAACAAAAAAAACCTCCAGGGTTTCAAATACCCTGGAGGTTTGGATGATATATAATCAATTATTTTTTATCCGCCAAAATCGTCGAACATTACGTTCTCAGGAGGCACGCCGTAATCGTCAAGCATTTTAACAACGGCATCGTTCATCATAGGTGGGCCGCAGATATAATACTCAATTTCTTCCGGCTCAGGATGATTCTTCAGGTAGTTGTCCATAATTACCTGGTGGATGAACCCTGTATAACCGTCCCAGTTATCCTCTTTTGCAGGCTCTGATAATGCCACGTTGAATTTGAAATTTGGAAATTCTTTTTCAATATTCTCGAAATGATCCATGTAGAACAATTCGCGTAATGAACGTCCGCCATACCAGAAAGTCGCTTTGCGGTCGGTTTTCTGTGTTTGGAAAAGGTCGAAGATATGCGAACGCATAGGGGCCATTCCTGCACCACCACCAATAAACATCATCTCCTTATCAGTTGGCTTGATGAAGAACTCACCGTAAGGTCCAGAAACCATTATCTTGTCGCCTGGTTTGCTTCCAAAAATATAGGAGGAACAAATACCCGGATTTACCTTCATAAAGCCATTGGCTTTCCGATCCCATGGAGGGGTAGCAATACGGATATTCAGCATCACGATGTTTCCTTCTGCAGGGTGGTTGGCCATAGAGTATGCACGGTAGATTGGCTCAGGATTCTTCATCTTGAGATCCCACATCTTGAATTTATCCCACTCATCACGGTATTCTTCTTCAACCTCCATATCCTTAAAGTCGACCTCGCATTGAGGTACATCTATCTGGATATATCCGCCCGATTTAAAATCAAGAGTTTCGCCTTCTGGAAGTTTAACAACAAACTCTTTGATAAATGTTGCCACGTTGTGGTTAGATACCACTTCGCATTCCCATTTCTTGATGCCAAAGATTTCGGGCTCAACATGAATCTTCATGTCTTCGCGTACCTTCACCTGGCAGCCCAATCTCCATTGGTTTATCTGCTCTTTACGGGTAAAGTATCCTACTTCAGTTGGAAGGATTGAACCACCACCTTCAAGTACCTGACACTTACACATGGCACATGTTCCACCTCCACCACAAGCTGATGGTAAATAAATACCTTCAGTAGATAATGTTGTAAGCACCGTGCTTCCCGGATCAACTTCCAGTTCCTTCTCGTCATTGATATTAAGCATTACTTTGCCCTGTGGGGTAAGTTTTTTACGAACCCATAAAAGCAATGTGACCAGCAAAATAATGATAAATAGGAAAATGGCTATACTAATGCCAATTACTCCGCCTATTCCAGTTGCTAAAACCATTTTAAAATGTATTTAATTTCTTATTAATTTCTTCACTTACAGTTTAATCCCCATAAAACTCATAAAAGCAATTCCCATCAGGCCAGTGATGATAAAGGTAATTCCCAGGCCACGGAGTGGGGCAGGAACGTTCGAATAACGTATCTTCTCGCGTATTGCTGCAATACCGACAATGGCAAGGAACCAACCCAATCCGGAACCAAGCCCGAATGAAGTAGCCTCTGCAATGTTAGCATACTCACGCTCTTGCATGAACAAAGAGCCACCAAGGATCGCACAGTTAACAGCAATCAGTGGAAGGAAAATACCCAGTGATGAGTAAAGCGCAGGAGAAAACTTTTCTATAACCATCTCAACCAATTGCACCATCGAGGCAATTACTGCGATAAAAATGATAAAGCTCAAAAAGCTAAGGTCAACATCAGCCAGTGATGAGTCCAACCATACCAGTGCACCTGGTGCAAGCAGGAAGTTATTGATGAGGTAATCTACCGGGACAGTTATGCCCAGCACAAAAATTACTGCAATACCAAGGCCGACAGAAGTTTTTACTGTTTTGGATACCGCCAGGTAGGAACACATACCCAGAAAGTAGGCAAAAACCATGTTGTCGATGAAAATGGATTTTACAAATATGTTAATTAAGTTTTCCATTGTATATATTTTTCTCTTTTAAATGATATCAGATGTCCGATGTTTGATTTTTGATATGTGATCTATTTGTCTCCAAGTGATTTTAATGTTGCTACAAAAATAGATACCAATTCATCACTTTCTTTTAGTAGCTCCTTTAATAGAGTTTTACTATTTCCAATTAAATTAATGATATCAATAATTTTTAATGTGATTAGCGATTCTCTTAATTCTTTTAGTATAATTTTATTTTTATGAATGAAGTCCTTTTTTGATTCTGCTCCTCTGGCTTCACCATAATTCAAGGCCGGTGATGTGCCTGAACGAACCAACTGATGAGCAAAATGTTTTCCAGCAATAGTTGCAGGCAGCGTTTCAATAAGCCTGACAATATTTGCCGCAAACAAAATCAATCTATCTTCTAACTCCTGTTGGTTCATCTTTCTAATTTCTTAAATCACACATCTTACATCGGACATCTTATATCTTCCTAGTTCTCCTCGATAAGTTCCTTATCCTTATTTCTAAGTACCCAGATAATAATTCCCACAACGATAAGCGCTGCCGGGGGAAGGATCATAAGGCCATTGTCTTTGTATCCGAAGTTGTAAAATCCTTCAGGTATAACCTGGTAGCCCCAAACGGTTCCTGAACCGAGCAATTCCCTGAAAAAGGCAACAACTATTAATATCCATCCATAGCCTGCAGCATTTCCAAGTCCGTCAAGGAATGATGGCCAGGTTTTATTGCTCATTGCAAAGGCTTCAAATCGACCCATAATAATACAGTTGGTGATAATTAAACCAACAAACACTGAAAGTTGCTTACTTACATCGTAGAGAAAAGCTTTTAGTACCTGGTCGACCAGAATTACCAGAGCAGCAATAACTACCAGTTGAACAATAATACGGATCCGAGGGGCAATAGTTTTACGCAGCAGTGAAATGATGACATTACCAACAGCCATTACTGCAGTTACTGAAAGCGCCATTACAAATGCTGGCTCCAATTTAGCTGTAACCGCCAGGGCAGAACAGATCCCCAATACCTGTATCGTGATCGGATTCTCCTTGCTCATTGGTATGCTGAGCAATTTCCTGTTTTTTGCTGAAAATAAAGGTTCTTTCGTATTACTCATTACTTCAATGTTTTTTCGATGAATGGAACATAATTTTCGAGGCAATCCTGCAGCATATCCGATACCCCATTACTTGTGATGGTGCCACCCGAGATAGCATCCACACCATGTGAAGGACTAATATTACTGTTTGCCACACCACCTTTTACCACTGCAACGGAAACAAATTTGTGTTGCTCGTCGAATATGGTTTTTCCTGTGAATTCACCCTCAAACCAACCCTGGTTAATTTCTGCACCCAGTCCCGGAGTTTCACCCTTATGATCGAATATTGCACCAGCGATGGTGTTAAAATCACTTTCAAATGCAATGTTTCCCCAAACTGGTCCCCAAAGTCCCATTCCACGGACCGGAACTGCAAAAAACTCTTTCCCGTCTTTTTTCAATTTAAAAATCGGAAAAATAGCGGGGCGAACGGTTTCGCCTTTTTCAGCGTATGACTTCAGTCGAAGTTCTTCTTTTAATTTAATCTCAAAAGGGCGGGTGTATTTTACTGCAGCTTTAATCTCATCGTTAAACCATTCAGTTTTACCATCTTTGGTTAACATAACTACATTACCTTTCGTATCAACAGCCAGTTCCTCGATAATGTGATCTGCAAATATTACTTCAGCATCTTCGCGGCTTGTTTCGATATTTGCCGATGCAAGGATGCCCTGGATCTTTTCCGCTTTAACGTTGGCTTCCTGGAAAGGCTTCAATACCATTGATGCCGTTGAAAGTATGGCAGCCACAAGGATTACCATTATGGAAGCGTAGGTGAAAATATATCTGTTTGTAAACATCTCTTTATAAATTTATGCGTTTGCTAATTTATTTTGAGCGGCCAATGCACGCTTCTTGCGTTTCTTTATATTTCCTTCCACCACGTAATGGTCAATTAATGGTGCAAAGACATTCATGAGCAGGATGGCAAGCATCATGCCTTCGGGATAGGCCGGATTGAGCACGCGTATCAATACTGCAACAACCCCGATGAGAATTCCATAAATCCATTTGCCTTTGTTGGTTTGCGACGCAGTGACCGGGTCGGTAGCCATAAATACAGCGCCAAAGGCAAATCCACCTATGATGAGGTGATAGTAACTTGGAAGGTTGAGGTAAACATGATCAGGAGCGACATAAGGTCCTATAATCCTGAAAAATATCGCCAGCCCAAGTCCTCCCAGGAAAACTGATAACATTACCCGCCAACTTCCGATACCCGTAATAATGAGGAACAATCCACCCAACAAAATAAGGAAGGTGGAAGTTTCGCCAACCGAGCCGGGAATAATGCCCCAGAACATATCAGCAGCACTAGGGAGAGAACTCAAGGGTTCGCCAACCAAAAGATTACCTAAAGGAGTTGCGCCCGAAAATGCATCTGCTTTTTCAGCAATCCAAACCTTATCACCCGACATATCCTGTGGGTAGGCAAAGAAAAGGAATGCACGTGCCAGGAGCGCAGGGTTGAGGATATTCATCCCTGTACCACCAAAGACTTCTTTACCGATAACAACGGCAAAAGCAGTTGCTACGGCAACCATCCACAGCGGTGTATCAGGTGGAACAATTAGCGGGATAAGAAAACCAGAGACCAGGAATCCTTCGTTCACTTCGTGCCCCCGGAGTTGGGCAAAAATAAACTCAATACCCAGGCCCACAACATAGGAAACTACAAGGATTGGAAATACCTTAATGAACCCGAACCAGAAGTTTTCCCATAGTCCGGCTGTTTCGCCAAGACTTAAAAAATGCTGGTAACCAATATTCCACATGCCAAACAGGAGGGTAGGGATCAATGCAATCACCACCACACTCATTGTCCGCTTCATATCAATATGGTCGCGGATATGACTCCCTAGCTTCGTGGTTGTGTTGGGCACAAACAGAAAGGTTTCGAAGGCCTCAAAAGTCGATTCCAAATAGGAAAACCTTCCACCTTTTGTAAACTGCGGTTTAATTTTGTCAACAATATTTCTTAACGCTTTCATTATTATTTGTTGATTATTTGTTTTATGTCATTTACCAGAAAACTGGCCTATATTATTCTATCTTAGATTGTGCAATGGAAAATTGGAAATCTGGAAATCTTGAAAAATAATTGTAGCTTACTTTCATTACTCCTATATTCCATCACTCCATTATTCCATCTCTTTTCTCATCATATCAAGACCTGTTCTTACGATGGCTTGCATTTCGGTTTTTGAAGTGTCAATAAACTCACAGAGAGCGAAATCTTCTTCATCAACCTCATATATGCCCAGGTTTTCCATCGCATCAATATCTTCAATCATAATGGCCTTCAAAAGCTGCATCGGGAAAATATCCATCGGGAATACCTTTTCATACTGTCCGGTCATTACAAAGGCCCTTTCGCCACCGTGTAAATTTGTATCCAAACGGTATTTCTTATTCTTGCCATTGAGGACAGTTGGGAAGGACTTCGAAAAGCTAAACTTACCAAATCCGGGAAGTGCCCAGCCAAACAATTCGTAATAATCTCCTTCGGGCAAAACAGTTACCTGTGAATCGTAAAATCCAACAAAGCCGTCGTTATCAATTTTTCTGCCGGTGAGGGCATTTCCACTAATAAACCTTGCTTTGCCTTCTGCAAGATTGACCTTAATCATTTCGCGGATTGAGGCACCGATTTTCGTCTTGTAATAGTGAGGCTTAAGGACTTCAGATCCGGTAAGTGCAACAATCCGTTCAGCATTAAGTTTCCCTTCGATAAAGAGCCTGCCAATGGTTAAAACTTCCTGTGGCCTTAGATGCCAGACTACTTCACCTTTATTAATAGGATCAATTTTGTTGATTTGCGGACCAACATTTCCAGCTGGATTTGGTCCTTTAACGTAATTGATCTGAACATTTTTCGAGTTTGTAAAAACTTTGGATGCTGTAATGCCTGCAGGGAGGTTCAGATGAATCGTTCCTGAACTTAGTTTTTTCAAAGCATCCAGTCCTGCCTGAAAGGCTTCGCCCTGGCCATGAACTATCAAATCGTAGTCCGGTGCGAGGGGGTTTGTGTCAAAGGCTGAAATGAAAATTGCTTTTGGCTCTAATTCGGGATCAGCTATTACCGTGTATGGTCGTTGCCTGATAACGGGCCATACTCCACTTTCGAGGAGTTTTGCTATAACGTCTGCTCGATCCACTTTGTTTGGATCTGCAACTCCAAAATCAATATATTCCTGCTTGGCGTCGGCTTCAATCTTGATTTCAAGTAATACGCGTTTTGCGCCCCTTTTAATCTCCTTGATGGTTCCACTTACTGGTGAAGAGAATTTAATATTATCCCGGTATTTATCGTAAAACAGCAAAGTGCCGGCCTTAACCTGGTCACCCTCCTTGACGAGCAATTTTGGAAATACCCCTACAAAATCAATAGGCTTTATGGCATAAATGCCAGCTTCAATTTCGGTAATGGTTTTTTCGGCTTCACCAACAAGGTTGATATCAAGTCCCTGTTTGATCGTTATTGTTTTTGACATATCAATCGATAAAATGTGTGCAAAATTTTCGAGCTATTTGTTAGTGTCTGCTTGAAAAGCGGTGCAATATTATAAATTAAATTTTATTCTGATTTGCTGAATTTTTAAAAATAAGCCGTAAACTGTTGATAAATATGCTTTCTTGATAAATCTGTTGAAAAATGTTGATTTCCATCAGTTTTTTAAATGCTAAATAGCAACCCATCCAGTAAGAATTTTATAAACGACGCGCAAAGATATGTCAATATTTGCATGTATTGTTAATTTGTTAACAAAAAATTAAATGTCACCCAATTATTTGATTAATTCGTATAAATCTTCATACTCTATATTTTAGATCAGTAACATGTCTTTAATATGATTATTAATTTATCTGGATAATATTTAAACATTTAAGGTCCATCGAGATGCCCGGTCAATACCATAAGATCAAGAAAATGAAGCTAACCAATTGACATCAAAATGAGCTAAATAGAGATTTTGATGTGCAAATTTGTAAATGTGGCTGTAAATTCAAATTGATTAAAAAACTGAGAGAGTTACTGGCGCATTTTGAATCACAGGCTGTATTAATCGATTGTTTTAAATAATAGGGAGTATAGCAAAGTAAAGTTGTTTATTTTTGAAAAATCATTAATTCAGCACAATCTTTGTTTATCTCTCAGGATTAAAATATTTAACTTATGAAAACAATACCTTTTATTGTAGTTTTTCTCTTAGTATCAATGTTTACTGTGGCACAGGAAGATGATACCGAATATTTTAAAGAGGACTACCTTCGGAATGCCAATTTTATTTATAAAGAAAACATTAAATCTGTTTTGATTTACAAAGAGGGTTTTGAAATGTCAGCTCCTCTGGTAAGGCTTAATTCTGCTGATAAATTGATTTTTTCCTTTGATGACCTAAATGGCGATTATGAAAAATATGAATACACCATTGTTCATTGTGATGCAGATTGGAATGATTCGGATTTGATGCCCAATGAATACCTCGAGTCTTTTCATTCCGATTACGTTGATGATTTCCAGTTTGCTGTAAATACTATGCAGGACTATACCCATTATAAGCATTATATTCCAAATGACATGGTACGGTACCGATTGTCCGGAAATTATGTATTAAAAGTTTATACAAGTGGGGATCCTGAAAATGTAATATTTACCCGTCGGTTTTATGTAATGGATCCTAAAGTAAATCTGCATGCAAGGATTAAAGCTCCATCCAGGGTAGAAGAACGAAACACCCGGCAGGAAGTGGTCTTTTCGATTGGCACTGCTGGCTTTTCTATTGGTGATCCTCATCGGGAGATCATGGTTACCATAATGCAAAACGGCCGTTGGGACAATGCCATTACTGATTTAAAGCCACGACAGGTGAGGGGAAGTGAATTGGTATATGATTATGATGGTGTGAATGTTTTTGATGGTGGAAGTGATTTCAGGTATTTTGATATGAAAAGCCTGAGATATAATTCTATGCGCGTTAAAGCTATTGAATATACTCCCGCTACCGGATACCAGGTTTTTTTACATGATGATAAGGTTAAAAAAAAGAATGTCTACGAAAACACCCAGGAAAGTATGAATGGCCGGTTCCTCATAAAATCTGAGGATATGAATTATACAGATTTTGAATCAGATTATGCGATGGTGCATTTCTTTCTGCCATATGATACACCTTTGATCCATGGTAAACTCTATTTGTTTGGTGGTTTGACTGAGTGGAACTTCCTTCCTGCGAACGAGTTGACATACGATTACGAAGCCGGCGGATTCAGGGCATCTATTATGCTTAAACAGGGATATTATAATTACAAATACATGTTGCTTCCCAATGATTCAAAAATAGGTGATGTTACTTTCATTGAAGGTAACTTTTTTGCTACCAACAATGAGTACTCATTTTTTGTGTATTACAGGCCCTTGGGTGGGCGTTACGACCAATTGATCAACGTTACATCCATGTTTTCACATCCGAACTAGGGGATAATGAGTGAATGTGAGAATGTTTGAATGCTAGAATGATGGAATGTTTGAATAATGGAATGATAGAATAATAAATCAGGGAATGCATGCAAAGGTGATCGGTAAAAATCTATTGTGAATGGTTAAAGGTTAATTCTAGAAAAGAAAACCAGACCAGACTATCCCGTGTCCGTATACCCTGTTTTATATTTCTTGTATGTGAAGGTGTGACAATGTATCAAATCCCAATATTAAAGCCCAAACACTTTTGTCCCTCATTTCCAATATTCTCCAGGTTCTAAGCTCTGAGTTTAATGCTTCCGGTTCCTAGAATGATAACTTTTTGGAAATGCTTTTTGGCAGAGCCTTCTTGTTTATGTAAAATGCAACAGTTTTGTAAAGGATGTAACTCTCAGTTACATAAAAGTAACCTCCAAAGTCGTTGCTGTCTTCTGCCCATGAGTTTTTAACCTTATACCACCTGTTGCCATCCTGATCTTCAGCCAGGCCAATAATATGCATGCTATGGTCGTCGGTGGTGGTGTAGTTATTGTATGCTTCCTGCCGCATTTCGGCGGTGATGGTTCTTTGTTTGGCAGGTACAATAAAAACACTATCCCGTTCACCCGATTTCATGTCGTTCCAGTCTTTTTCAGGTACCAGAGCCATTCCTTTTTTATGATTGAACCCTCTGTCGCTCACATCAGCCGCCCAGGCTACAGTATAACCATTTTCCAGGGTATTGTCAAGAATGGGGATCAAATCGGCCATAGGTACGTTATAGTAAAACTCATAATCCCAGTTATCAGGAATTTTCAAAAGGAAAGGTTTGTAATAATCTGCATGGGTATAAGACGTGATCTCAACATAATCAGAAGGATCGAGTTTAATAACTTCCTCAGCAAAGGATGTTGGTGAAAAAGTCTTGCCATCAAAATCAAATTCTTCGGGTATTTCACCAAGATATGCATCAAGGATGCCATTGTATGCAATGAACCAAACGGGAGTGAGTTTCCTGTTCTTATTTTCACTCACAGCTTTTACATGAGCTTTTAATACATTATCCATTTCATTGTGCACGGGTAGATCTTCGTTAATAGTCATGCCGCTGTAGTTTTCATCAGTTAACATTCCTCTGTCGGCAATGGTTTTCATAACCTGGTGAGGTTCTCCACCCGGGCCAAAATTGAAAGCTCCGTGTAGTCTTATGTAACTATCTGCCCTTTTTTCGTAGGCATCCCTAACCGAGTACATTTCAGAAAGATCCAGTTTCGGGCCACTGTTTTTTAATACCTCTGATTCAACAAAAGAGGTTCCTGCGAAGCTCCAACAGGTCCCTGATCGGTGCTGATCTTTTACCGGACTATGTGGGACTATCTTTGTGTCTTTAAATTGATAACCGCTTTCTTCTGATTCTTCGCTTTTATCCTGAGCAACTAATAAATTTGTACAAAGCAGCGAGGCGATCAGAAAAACCAGGGTAAGGATATTGATCTTTTTCATAGTTTTTTATTTGGTGACAAAAATATGGATATTTTAGTATTTGCAGTTTTTATCATGGCAATTTGGAAACACAATAAATTGTTAAAATGTACCTGCCTTTTGAGAATTTGCTATTTTTGCACTCTTTTTTGTGTGAAATTCTAACTATCAGGTTTTTAGCAGTAAAAACCAGAATTCAATAAACAATAATTATTTCGTCAATTATTTAGTGATAATGGAAAACAAGGATCAACTCAATCAAATTCCTGAAGATTCTAAAAACGAATCTCAGGATGAGAAGACTTCAAAACAAGTAACTGAAAATGTTGAAGCACCTCATCAAACAGATGAAACCCCGGCAGAAGAAAAAACTGCTGATGAACATGTAAAAGAAATCAATCCTACGGCCGAAACCGAAAAATCTACAACTGATGACGCAGGTGATCAGGTAGAAGAAGTAGCTACTCTTTCTGAGGAAAAAGTTGCCGATGAAAAGGAACCACCTGTAGTTGAACAAACTGCTGTGGTTGAGGAAAAAACCATCGAAGTCAGTGAAGAGTCAATTGCTGCTGACCAGACTGAAGAGGGAAAAATTGAGGAAGCTGTTACAGCAAATGCAATTACTGAGGAAAGTGCTGAACCAGGCAACGCTAAGGAAACAATTGTTGATGTAAAAGACGAGGTTTCAATTCCTGAACCAACAGGGGATTTAGTGGCTGAGGAAAAAACAAATGAAGTTAAGGAAGAGCCAAAAGCTGCTAGAAAGATTCAGGAAGATAAAGTAGACGAGGCTGTTACTGCTGAGGCAATTGCTGAGGAAAGTGCAGAACCTGTCAAGTCAGATGAAAAGGTTGATTCTGAAGAAATAATTGTTGAAGTAAAGGAGGAACCCATTATTACTGATACTTCAGATGATAAGGAGCCCAAAATAACAGCTGACCATTTGCCGGCTGAGGAAAAAGTAACTGAAGCCCCGGTTGAGGAGGTAGAAATAACTCAGGAAGAGAAAGAAGAACCTTTACCTGAAGAGAAAACTGAATTAGAAGCAGTTGTAAAAGAGAAAAAAGATGAAGCTGTTGTTGCTGAATCCCAGGTTACCGGGGAGGCTGATGTTGTGGATGACGTTGTTGATGTGGAAGACGAACATGAAGATGAGGATGAAGAGCATGACGAACATCATGACGAACTTCATGACGAAGTGGATGAATTAAACAGGAAAGTTGATTACAACGAAATATCAAGGGATGAATTAATTGTTGCATTGGAAAGCCTTGTTCAGGTCGACGATGTAAATAAAATAAAATCAAGGATCGCCTCGATCAAGGTTTCGTTTTTAAAGAAGACAAAAGAAGAAAAGGAAAAACGCTATCAGAGTTATCTTGGTGAGGGCGGAGACAAAGAGGATTACCATCCGGCCGATGATCCGCTTGAGGAAAAATTCAATCAACTTTTTGGTATCTACAGGCAAAAGCGCTCGATTTTTCTTGAAAATCTCGAAAAGGAGAAGATAGAGAATCTTGCTACAAAGAAGAACATTCTTGAACAACTCAAAGAACTCATCAACTCTGAAGAAACCCTGAAGAAAACATATGATGATTTCAGAACCCTTCAGGAGAGTTGGAGACAAATCGGAATGGTTCCAAAAAATGAAGTAAACAACCTCTGGCAAAACTATCATTTCCTTGTTGAGATGTTTTTCGATAAGGTGAAAATCAATAAGGAACTTAAGGATCTCGACCTCAAAAAGAACCTCGAACAAAAAATTGTCCTTTGCGAAATGGCAGAAGAACTTCTGCTGGAGACTTCTATTTTGAAATCCTTTAAAGAGTTGCAACGCCTGCATGAGCAGTGGAAGGAAATCGGGCCTGCTCCTGATGATAAACGAGATGAGATTTGGGATCGTTTTAAATCGGCTACCGAGAAGATAAATCTTCGCCGCCGCGAGCATTACAAAAAACTGCAGGATGAACAGGAAAATAATTTGATTGCAAAAACAGCTTTGTGTGAAAAAGCAGAAAATTTGCTGACGGAAGAAGTGGATAGCATCAAGGACTGGCAAAACATGACCAAGCAATTTGATGACCTATTTAAGGTTTGGAAATCCGTAGGTCCTGCCCCCAAAAAACAAAACGATGAGATTTGGGAGAGATTTAAAGCCTCGCTCGACTCATTCTTCACCGATAAAAAGGAGTATTTTGGAAAACTAAAGGATCAACAGGTTAACAATTATAACCTGAAACTTGATCTGTGTGTTCAGGCTGAAGCTTTGAAGGATAGTACGGAATGGCGCAACACAACCCGCGACCTGATTAACTTCCAGAAAGAATGGAGACAGATTGGTCCGGTACCACGTAAGCATTCTGACAAAATTTGGAAACGCTTTCGCTCGGCCTGTGATGAATTCTTTAACAAAAAAGCTGAGCATTTTGCAAACCAAAGAGGTGAGGAGTCAGGCAATCTTAAGAAAAAGGAAGACCTGATCAAGCAAGTTGAAGGGTATGATTTTGAAGGTAACAAAGGAGACAATCTGGCTGTATTAAAGGATTTTCAGAGACAATGGACCGAAATAGGATTTGTTCCTTTTAAGGAAAAAGACAGGTTGCAAAATACCTTCCGGGATGTTATTAATAAACAGCTGGATAAACTAAATATCAGTAATGTGGAAATGTCGATGGCAAGCTATAAATCTCGCTTCGATGTAATTAAAGATTCACCTGATGGAGATCGACAGGTTTATCGTGAGCGTACATTTATTCAAAATAAGGTGGCCAAATTGCAGGAAGATATCTTGCTCTGGGAGAATAACCTTGGTTTCCTTGCTGATTCTAAAAAAGCAAGTTTGTTGAAACAAGAATTTGAAAAGAAGATTGAGAAGGCTAAGAGTGAGGTGAAAGTACTTCAGGCTAAAATCAAGTTCCTGAACAAATAAAACAAAATCGATATTGCATATACAACTGAGGCCTTCTTAACGGAAGGCCTTTTATTTTGCTCTTACCAGATTCAGTTCAAAATATTTCGAGGTGTCACTAACACTTTCAACCCTGACATTTAAAGTCTTTTTGTTCATGAAAGAATAGCTGATTCTATTGGGGAAATCGTGGCTCAGGTTTTCGAATACAAGCATGGATTCATTTACCACAATTAAAGGAAATCCAATGGTTTGTCCCTCATTCTGGTCAAACACGGTGGCCTGGTATATAAAACCTGTGTCACTTTTTACAATCTTTAGCTTTTCGGTAATTCGCAATTCCCCATCATTTAAAAATGCCGCCTCACCAACCAGGTTTTTATCATCATCAATAATCCACTGCTCCACGTAACCTGATTCGTCAGTCCATTGACCTTCCAGTTGGAAGATTAGTGATTTCGCCAGATCTTGAGTTGATTCGTTATTTTGCAAACCACACCCAGCTATAAATAAGAACGGTGTGAAAATGAAAGCTAAAATTTTGTACATAACCTGATTTTTTTCAAAATTAACCTTTTATAACATCATTCGTTGGCGAACTATCATCAATTTGATTGAAATTTGTTCACTAAAATTTGGTATAAGATAAACAGTGCCTTGCGGGCAGTATGATTCATGTACCATGAAAAGAATTGAAAATGAAATTGTTTTTAAGGCTATCTTTGAACCAGGTAAGCAAAAAATCAAATTGAAAGCATTAAACTTAAAACTTTAGGTTTCACATGCTAAAAGCAAAGGAATTAAACTATAAAAAATGAAACTTGTACTTAAAATATTTGGAATACTAATTATCATCATCATAACACTGATGGTGGCTATCCCTTATTTTTTTCGCGATCAGATTGCGCAGACCATCAAGGAGGAGATCAATAAAAATGTAAATGCCAGGGTTGATTTTTCTGATTTCAGCCTATCACTTTTTAAAAGTTTTCCTGATTTTAATTTTGAACTTGAAGGCCTTGTGGTTATAAACAACCGGCCTTTTGAAAGAGATACACTTGCTAGCATCCCTTCCTTTAATTTAACCCTCGATTTGATGAGTGTATTCAAAGGTGATGCATATGAGCTGAAAAAGGTCAGAATCGAGGAGCCTTACTTTAAATTGTTGGTAAATGAAAAAGGTGTAGCAAATTGGGACATTGCCCCGAAGACGGAAGAAAGCAGTACTACAGAGCCAGGAGAGGATGATGAATCGGCCTTTATGCTCAAATTGCGGCATGTGAGTATAAAAAATGCCCGCATTATTTATGATGATGAGTCGCTGCCAACTTTTGTAATACTCGAAGGTGTTGATCATAGCCTGAATGGTGATTTTACATTGGACTTCACCTCTCTAAAAACAAAAACCCTGGTTCGGAAAGCATCAGTGACATATGATGGAATAAAATATTTCAATAAGGTTGGAGTTGAACTTGATGCCAATATTGATGCTGATTTGATTAACTCAATCTATACTTTAAAAAAGAATGAGATGCGCATCAACCAACTCGCATTGGGATTTGATGGTTCTGTTGCATTGCACGACAATGACGATATCAATCTGATGCTTACATACAGCGCCAAAAAATCAGATTTTAAAAATTTCCTTTCCCTGGTTCCTGAGCTTTATGCTAAAGATTTCAATAGCATTCAAACCTCTGGTTCTTTAAAGTTAAGCGGCAATGTGAAAGGAATTTATAATGAAAATACTTACCCTGCATTTGCCTTTAACCTGATGGTTGAAAACGGCAGGTTCCAATATCCCGATCTTCCAAAATCTGTCGATAATATTAATATCCATACCAAAATTATTCACCCCGGCGGTGATTTCGATAACATGCTTATTGATGTGTCAGACTTTAGGTTCAGGATGGCAGGAAATCCTTTTGCCCTCTCGCTTTTAGTAAAAACACCATTGTCTGATCCTGCGGTCAAAGGAGAAGCAAGTGGTGAATTGAATTTATCGCAAATTGATGAAGTTTACCCTCTTGATGAGGGCGATGAACTGGAAGGAAAACTGATTTCTAGATTTTCATTCGATGGGAGGTTATCTTCACTTGAAAATGAGAAGTATGATGAATTTCAATTTCTTGGCTCCTTATTGATGGAGGGCGTAAATTTCAAGACTTCAACCATTGAAGTGCCGTTACTGATTGAGAAAGCACAACTTAATTTCTCGCCTGAATACCTTGATCTTGTTACTTTAAAAATGAATATTGGGAACAACGATTTTTCGGCTAAAGGTAAAATCGAAAACTTTATGCCTTATGTTTTTAGCGATGGAATGTTGGTTGGGAGGCTTGAGACCGGATCGAATTATTTTAATTTATCAGAATTATTGCCCGAAAGTTCTGATACGCCGACTGAACCCTCATCCCCCGAAGTTCCTGCTGGTGAAACAATAAATTCGGTTGAAGTTATTGCTGTGGAAGTTCCGGGCAATATTAATTTCTCAATGAATGCCAATTTCAAGCAATTGGTTTACGATAATACTGAATTGAATAATGTTACGGGGGTGATTTATATCCGCGAAAAGGCAGTTATTCTCGACAAGCTCAAGATGGATGTCCTTGATGGTAGAGTAAACCTGTCGGGGAAATATGATACCAAAACTCCGGATAAACCTGTAGCCAATATGGATATTGAAATTTTAAATATAGATATTCAGAAAGCCTACAATGCATTTGGAATGATGGAAAAGCTGGCACCAATTGCAGAAAAAACCCGGGGTTCATTCTCGACAACTTTAACACTGAACACTTCGCTTGATAATGAACTGATGCCTGTATACAATTCAATGAACGGTGGTGGAAAACTCAATACTTCAACAATAATCATCGAAAATGTAAATACACTGAACAAACTTGCAGATATACTCATGATACCCGATTTGAAAAGAATGAAAACTGACCCGATCGATCTGACTTATGAATTTTCTGACGGAGAGTTGAGGGTGCAGCCTTTCGATATCAGGTACGAGGACATCAATGCCAATATAAGTGGCAATACGGGTTTCGATCAAACAATTGATTATAATATGATCCTCACTGTTCCGCGTGATAAATTTGGTGGACAGGCCAACGCAATACTCGATAATTTAATTTCTGAAGCCAATAAGTCGGGCACTAACTTCAGTGTTGGTGAGACCATTGATATCAATGTAAAAATTGAAGGAACGATTACAAATCCACAGATTAAGACTGGTTTGTCCGGTGGCTCTGGCAATGCAATGGAAGACCTGAAGAAGAAGGCCCAGGAAGAATTGGAGAAATTAAAGAAGGATCTTGAGGAACAAGCCCAAAAAGAATTAGAACAAAAAAAGGTTGAAGCAAAAAAGGAAGCTGACAAAATATTAGCTGATGCCAAAAAGGAGGCCGATAAAATAATAAGTGATGCCGAAGCGCAGGTCAAGGCCTGGAAGAATACTTCCGACGAAACAGCCCAGTTGGCCATAGATGAAGCGGAAAAGCAGGCTGATAAATTAATTGAGGAGGCAAAAAAAAGTGGTACATTGGCTGAAATAGCCGCAAGGGCTGCAGCAAAAGAATTGTTAGAGGAGGCCAACACAAACACCGATGAAATTGTGAAGGATGCAAAAGCCAAATCCGATGATCTAATGAAAGAAGCGCAGAAACAAGCTGATAAAATTAATGCTGATGCACAGGAGCGGGCAGATAAAGTACTTGAAGGGAAATAGCCCGGAAAATCTGAATCTGCGTTTTGGGGGTATAACAATATTAATCATGCTATTTCATGCTTGTGCACAGGGTTGGGAGTTGCAAACAAGACGATTTATAGGTTGGTAAGTTTTTAGATTTGCAAATGTATTCGACCTTGGGTTTATAAGTTGATAAAAATTTAGTAAAATCATATTGCAACATCTGCAAATAAGCATTACGTTTGCCATTGAATTCAAATAGAAAATGCAGTTTAAGGAAAAAGTTGTAGTTGTAACTGGTGCTTCTTCAGGAATTGGAAGGGCATTGGCGCATGAGTATGCAAGCCAGGGAGCTAGTGTTGTGGCTGCAGCCAGGTCGAAAGATAAGTTGTTGTCACTCGAAGCTGAACTCAAAAGTTCAGCAGGCAAGATACTGGTTGTAGTTACAGATGTCAGCCTTGAGGAGGATTGTAAGAACCTGATAGATACCACCATTTCTCATTTCGGAAGGATTGATGTCCTGATCAATAATGCAGGAATTTCCATGCGTGCATTGTTCGAAGACCTGGATCTGACGGTTGTTAGAAAACTAATGGACGTGAATTTTTGGGGTACGGTATACTGTTCAAAATATGCACTTCCCTATCTGTTGGAATCGCATGGTTCTTTGGTTGGTGTATCTTCAGTTGCAGGATATAAAGGCCTGCCAGGTCGTACTGGGTATTCTGCCTCTAAGTACGCCATGCAGGGATTTTTAGAAGTGGTAAGAACCGAAAACCTGAAAAGAGGGCTGCATGTACTGATTGCCTGTCCGGGATTTACTTCATCAAACATCAGAAACACTGCCCTTGCAGCTGATGGGACGCAGCAGGGCGAATCACCACGCGATGAAAATAAAATGATGAGTGCCGAAAAAGCAGCCGAAAGAATTGCCCGTGCCATTAAAAAAAGAAAACGTACTCTGGTGCTTACTACCGAGGGAAGGCTGATCGTATTGATCAATAAAGTTTTCCCGGCCACTTTGGAAAGGATGATTTACAATCAATTGGCAAAGGAACCGGATTCACCTTTTAAATAAAAATTCAAACTATATAATTATGAAAAAACTAACATTAGAAATCAAGCCATTAGAGGGATATGGTGAGCTTGAATTCGGAGCTGCCAAAGAAGAAGTGATAGGCTATTTTGGTAAACCCGACGAGGATGAAATCTTTGAAGATGAGGAAGAAGGTGATACACTGGTATACCATTTTTGGGGAAAGGCAGTATCAGCATTTTTCGAAAACCTTGTAGACCCTGTTTTGGTAAACCTGGAAACAGATAACCCTGATGCAACCCTTTTCGGTAAAGCAGTATTTGCCATGAAGGAGACAGAAGTAAAAGAACTAATGAAGGCCAATGGCTATTCTGAGATCGATGAGGAGATGATGGAATCTGAAGAGTTTGATAACGAAAAACGGGTTTCATTCGATGATGCAATGGTCGATTTTTTCTTTGAGGATGAATTACTCACAGCCGTGAGCTGGGGTGTGTTTCTCGAGGAGATCGAAGGAGAATAGAGGATTTTTCAAGGTTTAATAATTTTAAACTGGGGACGGTATAAGTAGTTTCGTGTCATCAATGATGATACGGACAAGCTTGTGGGGTTCCTTTTTTAATTGAACGAAATCATTATTAACCATGCCTTATTTTGCTTCATGTTTGAATGGTAATTAATTCACAATAAGCTTTCCGGATTTATAATACCCTTGGTTGTTGGAAAGTGAGAAGAAATATATTCCTTTTTCGTCTAAATAATAATCGAAATGCAATTGCCCGGCTTGTAATTGTATGTGATCAATTTTATGGCCTGACCCGTTAAAAATTGATAATACATAAGGCATATCACCGGGGAGGGATGCCGCAAAGTTAAAAATTCCGATTCCGGGATTAGGATAAACTGATAATTTGATTGAAGGTTTTTCCTGGTCTTCAATACCTGTAGCCAGGCACAGTCCGGGAATGTTTTCATCAAGCCATTGCAACCTTAATGTTATCCAGTTTTTAAGGGTATCAAGTTCTGCATTATATGATGTTGCAATCGCACCTACTTCAGGAGCTGGGCCACTGAGGCCAAGGATGGGCCATTTTTGAAAATGCCTTTCCTGTGCATTTTGCAGCAGGTTTTGTATGCTGTCGATGTATGCAAATATTGAAGTGGTATCCAGCATCTCCAGCCTGTGATCTTCATATCTGCACCGCAGTTCGCTGGCAAATGTGTCGTCTTGCAATAAGCGAATATACCAACCGCATGAGTAATTATCCGTAGGGCAATCGTTGATATGATGCGCCCATCCTGAACCATCCGTATTTTCAAAAATCCAACAGCTGTACAAGTTTTTCCAGGCCCAGTCGAAATCCCAAACCGGGCCGGCCTTCATCTTTCCACCATTCGAAAATTTATCTTTATGAAAAAATACGCTCTTCTTAAAACCGTCATTGTTTCGTGATAATTCATTGATAAGAAAATAGTCAATAAATGAGGGTACATCGAGAAATTTGCGGTAACCCGTTATCGGATCGGCAAAATCATCACTGTAAAGTGCAGTTTCAAGACTGTCAACAAATGCAGCGATATAATTTTTTTGAGCATCGTTAATTTCATCAGCTTTAGGATATTTATACACGAAGTGAACGTCAAACTCAGGATGGTCGATAGGCGAATAGTTCGACAGGAAACTATTTTCTTCATTCCAGTAATTTTGTTCCAGAATATATCCACCTGTTAGTTCATCGCCAAGGGTGTCAGAAGGCAGCAAATTTGCAATGTCAACCCTGTTATTATCCCGTTTTATTTTTTCACCAAAAACATAAATGCCCTGGTATACGCTATCAACGAGTACTTCGCACAGGCTGTTACGTACACTGTAATTCCCCATCTCCTTAAAAAGTTGAAAGGCAAGCGTATTGCGAATAAGTGAGCGATCGTTGTAATTGGACAACAATACCCAGTCGTTTTCAGGTGGCATTCCCAAAATCGAAATATTGTTATTTGCGCCGGTTTCTGTTCGGGTTTCTAATCCATAGGGTGTTTGGGGATAACCCGCCGAAGTGGCCCCCCGAATTTCAATCCCAATATTGCCGCTATAAACATTTGAACTGTCGGTTAAGTTGGTAATGCTGCCAGGTCCATTATATTTTATATCCATCAGGGCATCGATCTTTGTATCTTCAATAATGGTTTGCCCAAGGGTGTTAATCATTACAATGGGCAATTCTGAGTTTTCAAATACAACTGTTCCCAAATCGTTAATACAGAGTTCAAACTCACCTGTTGCACCTCCATAGCCCCAGATTTGGATATAAAGATCTTGCCCGGGGATAAGATCGTATAAGGAAAGGAAGGAATAATATCCATTACCCCCGTCATCGTCACATCCGATGTTTTGAAGGTTAGTGCATATTGTATCTGTCCAGACCGCTATGCCTGTATCAGTCAAATCCCCATTGTCAGTAACGAAACTTAAATTTCCCGATGCTGTGGCTTGCATGGTAAACCAAATATCCCCACCCTGGAAGTCGGAACACCCGGGCGTAAAAGCTGTTCCCGGCATACCTGTATTGTTTGTAACAATACAACCTGTATCGATGGCCATGGCTGAGCAAGGATTTCCGCCTGGAACCGGGATGCTGTCGCAATCGAGGATGGAAGAAAATGAAAGCCCTGTCTGGGGGTGGGGCCCGTCAGAAAAAACCAGGTTATATCCCGGGTCATATAGCTGGTATGTATTTTCGCCCTCATATTCACCAGCTGTATAATAAAGTTCCAGAAAATCTCCTTCGTTAATTTCAATTTCAGCTGAGCTTATAAATTCAATTGCTGCGAAAGATCCAACGAAACCCTCATTTACATAAACTTCAATATAGGCTCCATTCCAGCCGTCGCCATAACTATCGTGCATACTCAGGGTGTATGTGCAAGCCATCGACTGATGGAACATAAAGAAAATAAGAAAAAAGGGTATGCTTTGGATGCTTTTACTGAAGCGCTTTTGTGACATAAACTTCATGTATTGGTTGAAATTATCGGTAAATTTTATTTAAGCATAGATAAACTGTTTTGGCCGGGGTGCATAACATTTAATTAAACGTTATTTGTCTCAAGTCTAATATTAACAATCTATTCCAGCAGAACCATTTTTCCAGTACAACAGAACGATCCGGATCTGATTTCGTAAATATATACACCAGGTGCAACCGACCGATGCTTGTAATTTCTTGAATCCCACCAAAACGAATGCTTGCCAGGATTTAACTCCTCATCTACAAGCGTTTTGATCTTCTTTCCATTTAAATTATAGATTGAAAGCTCGACATGATTTTGTTCAGTGTTTGAAAAAGATATTGTTGTGGATTTTGTAAAAGGATTAGGATGATTTTGAATTTGTAAAATATCATGCCTGGATTGTCCATCCTCAATTGATGTATTTACCGGACGTGATGCTGTGGCGAAATAGGTGCGTCTTTTCCAGGGTTCGTTTGTATCATGTCCTGCGTTGTAAGCCAGGATGTAGCGATTATAAACTTCATCGACAACAATGGCAGGAGTCCGCTGGAAACCCTGTGCAGGAACCCCTTCTGCAAACTGCCCGGGTGCAATAATTGGGTTGTCCGGATGTCCGATCCATGTATCGCCCCAATCCGGCGACCAGTAGTAGGCTATGTGGCCGTATCCGGCATAATTTTGATTAGAAACAGTAAGCACCATGTGAATGCCATCGGCTATGGTATCGCCTGTACAATGTGCCTGCCACGCTCCGCGAAAGGAAAATCCATGTGGCCAAGGTAAACTCCACTGATAGGCAGGATTTCCGGGGTCGGATGGATCCCAGGTTGGGATACCTTTTTTTTTCCAGTTTGTTTTCCCGTCCTCACTGTCGGCATAAGATATTCTCCAGTTGAAGTAAGAGCCGGGTACGCTGTGTAAACCTCTATAAAATATGCGAACTTTTCCCGAATCCCCCAGATGGGGTACCCACACCGGTGTGGGTTCTGATAATCCACCCTTGACGGTGCCATTTTGATTCCATCCCTCTTCCCACCAGTATTCTGCTTCAAGGATGTTATCATAATTCTGGATAAATGGATGCCCGATCTTTGGTGGTGAATCACTGGTTGAGACCTGGATGGCTCCTTCCCAACCCGGCAAGCCATTCCATTCTGGATGCAGATGTTTTGTACCGGGGCGAACAGTGTTATACAAAAGGTGTTCACCTGTATGAGGATGAAGAATATAGCCTGGTGTATCGGTGTGGTTCCAGGCTGGACCTGGATAAGGGCCTCCCGGACTTGCTAGCGGAGTGTATTTCTCATACGTATTAGGGTTGTATCCTAATTCCCAATCTCGAAGAAGTTCTTCCTTATGAATACGATTTGTTATGTAGGTTTCGTGGTAACTGTGATAGAGTAATTTTATCATGCTGTCTTCTATTACCAGAAATTCCTCTCCAACAATTCCTCCCCAGTCTCCATATAGATGGGTCTGTACATTGGGATTCTGAGGGTGAGGAGCAGTGATAAATCCTAAAGGTGTAAAATCCGGCCATTCGCCCAAAGGACCTTCCTGCCCGTAGAGCCAGTTTCCAGGAAAGGTTATCAGTATCAGGATAATTTTTACGGCGTTAATTAAGCCGGAAAGTTTTGATTCTAATAGGGAAATATTATACCCTTTAAAGCTGAAAATCTTTCGAACAATTAATTCCTCCTTATGCATAGAATAATTCCTTCTTTTTTTTACAGACCAACAAGTATCTCAGGCTAATCAGTTTTAAATATTTTATAGGATTTGTTTCCAACATGTAATAAGTAGATGTTTGACGGTAAATCAGATAAATCAATTTTTTGATTGTTTGAATACAGCTTACCGGATTGCACATATTTGCCGCGAATGGAATAAACCTCAAAATCCATATTGGCTGCAAAATCGCTTTCAATAACAATGAAAGAGTTTGTTGGGTTCGGGTAAATATTCAAATTAAAAACATTTTCATCAGGTGTTTCAATATTGGTAGTGCCAATCAATCCATTGATGTCATATTTTAAGAAGAAGTTCCAAATCTCCTCCGAAGCATTGATGTCATGATTTGTACCGGCACCTCCAAAATCACTTCCGGGCCATTTATGCCCACCTCCTATAACTTTATAATGTTCAACATTAACGCTGTTGTCTCCACCATCATACACAATGAGTTCAACCGTACTTCCATCATTCGGATCAATATCGGGCAGGGCGGTTACTGATGGTGTTGTGATACAATTATTATAGCCCACCCAATATTCCAAAACATCATCAATCGACATCGACCAGGCGGCACCATTGTAAGGAACCGTTGGATCGGCAGTTCCATGCATTTGTAAAATTGGAGTTGGATGTAGCGGATTGCTGTTGTTGTAGATCTCCGGTGTCATCGATCCGGTTACGGAGGCAATAGCAGCAATTTTTTCGCTCAATTGACACGCAAGAAGAAAACTCATATAACCACCGTTCGACATACCGGTTGAATAAACTCTAGTAACATCAATAGTGTACATTGCTGCAAGAGAGTCGATCAGGGCCTCAGTAAAACCCACATCATCAACCGTACTCCCTACAGTCCAGCCACCAACATTCCAATGGCTAATGCCATTAAACAAACTCCCTTCCGGATGAACAATAAGAAATCCGGCTGTGTCGGCTATTGAACGAAAATCACCATACCACATTTGATCGTTTGCATTGCTTCCATATCCGTGAAAATTAAACAGCAATGGGACTTGTGTTAAACCAGTATAGTTTGCAGGGATGTAAAGGATGTAGTCTCTTTGCTGGCCGTTATGAGTAATTGAACCATCGATGGTTTGCTGGGCCAGGCAGAAAAATGGAATTACTACAAGAGTGAGGATAACTGTAAAATGTTTCATACTGAATTTGTTTGTATGTGAAACAAAAGTACCTATTTTTAAATTTTGAATGGAATGACTGATAAAATTCTACCAGTTGAATACACAACAAAATATTTTTCCTAATTTTGATCCATGCAAATCCATACAGCCGTCAGATTTCTTTTAGCTTGTTTCCTGATCATTCCATCGATATTAGTTGCTCAAGAGAAACAAAAAAATGACGGCGAACGGCCAAAAATTGGACTTGTGCTAAGCGGTGGTGGTGCAAAAGGAATTGCCCATATCGGTATTTTAAAAGCCCTGGAAGAGGAAGGTATAAGGCCAGATTATATAAGCGGTACAAGTATGGGTAGCATAATTGGAGGATTGTATTCACTTGGTTACACTGCTGATCAATTGGATACACTAATCAGGCAGGTGGATTGGGGACAGGCTTTGTCGAACAACATTCCTCTTCAGTATATAGCCTACGAAGAAAAAGAGTACTATAACCGGTACCTTATTGAGCTCCCCATTGAAAATTGGAAATTGAAGTTGCCCTCGGGAATGATACAGGGTCAAATGCTGGGAGAATTACTTGTTAGGTATACCTGGCCATCCAAAGATTATTCATCCTTCGATGAGTTTCCAATACCCTTCCGATGCATAGCTACGGATGTGAGTACTGGTAAAGCAATTGTTTTTAAGGATGGTTCCCTGGCAAAAGCAATGCGCGCAAGTATGGCAATCCCAACTGCATTTACACCTATGGACCTGGATACAACCCTTGCCGTGGACGGAGGTATTGTCGATAATTTCCCGGTGGAGGAGCTTTTTAAGATGGGCGCTGACTTTGTAATCGGTGTAAATGTTAGCCATGGGTTTAAATCGGCCTATGAAATTAAATCGATGACAGGTATTTTGGTTCAAATCTCGATGATACCGAGTTCTGAAAAGCTTAATAGCCAGATAGAACAATGCGATATTTATATAGCGCCAGAGTTGGAAGGATTCAGTACTGCCAGTTTTGGTAGCTTTGCTGAAATTCTTGAGCGTGGATATGCGGCCGGTGAAAAATTCAGGCCTGAGTTTAAGCTATTGGCTGAAACTGCTGGTGAAAATTTTGATTTTGCAAGTAAAGCTCCATTGCTAAAGCCCGATTCAATCACGATTGGTGAAATATCAATTACAGGAAATCAATTCGTAAATGCCAAACTGATATTATCAAAACTCCAAATCGAAGAGGGTGAAAGGGTATCAATAGATGATATCGAAACGGGGATAAGAAGTATATATGGGATTAACAATTTTGAGAAGGTAACATATTATTTGAACTCACTGCCAGAAGAAAACACATACCATATTAACGTAACGGTCATCGAAAAAACTCCTGCCGTTCTGAAAGGATCGCTGCATTATGATAATATTTTCGGTATCGGTATCGTCGCTAACATAACATTGCGCAACATGTTGGGTAAATCTTCAAGGACGATTATTGTAGGTGATATTTCGGAAAGCCCTAAATTCAGATTTGATTATCTTAAATACATTGGAACTGATCAGAATATCGCTGGAAATTTAAGGTATGATTACATGAACGAAAAACTTCCTTACTACGAGGAAGGCTTAATAAAGGACCTGGACTATTCGACTAAGCATAATATCGAACTTAGCTTTATGACTACCCAGTCCCTCCGAAACAGTATAGCATTAGGTTTAAATTATCAATACAATACACAAAAGCAAAAATTTTCAACAATCATTCCTGAAGGTGTTAAGCATGGTGTTTTTAGCCATTTTAGCGGCGATTTCTTATTCCGGACCAATACCTATAATGATAGGAATTATCCCACCAAAGGCCGTGAGTTAACTGTCGGCATACAATTTATAATGAGCAGCCATTATAAAATCGTTTATGATAATGGTGTAGATTCGATTTATTTTCCATTTGATGATGATGGAGGAAACACCATTGATGTACCTTTGACAGAGGATGACTTTAATACATACCTTGTTGATCCTTTAATACCAAATCCTTATGGTATGATTCAATTTGGTACCACCCGATATTTTCATATCAATAAGAAGTTTCAGGTAATTCCTTCATTTAACATGGGCCTCACGCTTTCAACCGATGATGAAGGATTGTTTCAGGAATACAGACTTGGAGGTTTCCAGCGTGTTAGGTATATCGATAGAAGATTTATAGGACTCAATTATGGCGAGGTAAGTTGGGATAATTATGCTATGGGCGGATTGTTTCTTCAAAATGTCATTCTAAAAAGTTTGTACCTGAAGTATGGTGTTGACCTCTTATTACCGTACGATCATGTACCACTTGATGACCTCTCCTCATTCGATTTTAATACCTTGATAGATCAGAACTCGATGTTTGGTTATGGTGCAGTGGTTACCTACAAAAGTTTTCTTGGGCCTATTAGTCTTGGAATCAGCCGAAATTCCAGGGATTCATATTTCAGGTATTATTTAGCAGTTGGATTCTCGTTTAACTATTCAGATTAAGGAATGTAAGATGGAGTAATGGAGTAGATGGAGTAGTGGAGTAATGGAGTAGTGGAGTAGTGGAGTAGTGGAGTAATGGAGTAGTGGAGTAATGGAGTAATGGAGTAGTGGAGTAGTGGAGTAATGGAGTAGTGGAGTAGTGGAGTAGTTGATTAACGCAAAACGCAAAACGCGAAACGCAAAACGCGAAACGCGAAACGCAAAACGCAAAACCCGCTTTCACTTCCCCGACCACGGATGAAATTTCTCAATGGTTTCCTTTAAAAATCTTCTGTCAAGGTGGGTGTATATTTCGGTGGTATTGATGGATTCATGCCCCAGCATTTCCTGCACGGCACGCAGATCGGCACCGCCTTCCACAAGATGGGTTGCAAAAGAATGGCGTAAAGTATGCGGGCTGATTGTTTTACGGATTCCGCCCCGCTCAGCCAGGTCCCTGATGATGTGGAAGATCATAACACGGCTTAGTTTATTTCCTCGCCGGTTGAGGAAAAGGATGTCTTCGCTGCCCTTTTTGGGTTCAATCAAAGGACGTTTGCACTCCAGGTAATTGTTAATTTGTTTCATGGCCTGTCCGCCAACCGGTACCCACCTTTCCTTATTGCCTTTGCCCACCACTTTTATAAAACCCATATCGAAATGCAGGTTAGAAATAGTGAGATTTGTCAACTCTGAAACACGCAAACCACAGCCATACAATGTTTCAAGGATGGCCTTGTTTCTTTCACCTTCAGGTTTTGAGAGGTCAATGATGTTGATCAGTTTCTCCACTTCGTCGCGGTCCAGTGTGTCGGGGAGTTTGCGGCCGGTTCTTGGTGCTTCAAGCAGTTCTGTCGGGTCGTGGTTCATCATATCTTCAACCAGCAGGTATTTGTAAAATGCGCGTATGCCCGAAATGATCCTTGACTGGCTGGTGGGGCTGAGCCCTGTTTTATTGATCCAGGCCAAAAATTCTTCAAGATGGCTTAATTCTACTTTTTCAGGGTTGAGGCCATCATAGCCCTGGGTTTCGGCAAACTCAACAAACTTCCCCACATCACGCACATACGCTTCTATCGAATGTTTCGACAGCGATTTCTCCAGTTGAAGAAAAGCCTTAAATCCTTTTATGTAAATTTCCCAGTTCAATTTATAGCGTTCAGCGTTTTGAGTTTAACGTTTAGCGTTCAGAGTTCAAAGTTTAGAGTTCAAAGTTTAGAGTTTGGAGTTCGGAGTTCAGAGTTTGTCCGTAAATTACTTATTTTCTAGTTCCAGCAATGACCTTCACCTGTAATCAGTTTCCAGCCATGCCAAATCTAACTAATCACCATTCACTAATCACAACCCACATCTACCCCCAACTTATTCATCAGCACAACAGCCTCAACCTTCTTTTCCGTTTCCAGTTCAAAGATATAGGATTTAATTCCATCTTTCCAGATTTCTGCCGTTTTATGAATTACTTCTTCGCTGCCATCATCATAAGTGATCAGCAAGTTGATGGGAGCCGGGTAATGCCCTATTTTAGCAATGGTAGCCGTGAGTTGCCCGTTTTTATTTTCAAATTCCATGAGTTCAAAATCCACATAACCGTACTCAAATAACCAGGGTTTAATAAACCAAGACAGGTCTTTTTCTGAAACATCTTCAAAAGTAAAAATGAAATCGTAGGGTGTGGGATGTTTACCATTCCAGCGATCCATAAAAGCATGGAGGCAATCCATGAAAAGTTCTTCGCCCAATAAATCGTGCAGCATCTTAAAAAATATCGCCGCCTTGGGGTAGGAGTTGGAATGATAAACCGGTTTTTTCAGGTACTCGGTGTTTACAAACAGGGGCACATCATAGTCGTGGCCAAGAAACGATTTATAAACATCCATAAAATAAAACCCTGCATAATTCACCGAATCAAACTCGGTGGCAATGATGGATTCTCCATAACTGGTCAGGCCTTCATCCATCCAGGCGTATTTGGTTTCGTTAAGCCCCGTGTAAAACGGAAAATAAGTGTGAAAGATCTCATGAGCAGTCAGCTTTATGGTTGCCGTCCTGGTGGCGTTCGACAGGTCGTTAACCATCATGGGATATTCCATTTCGCTCAGGCCGTTGTAAACCGTCATATTCGGGTAGGGGAAAGGGATGCCCGGAAAATGAAAGGACATATGTTCGATTGAGTTCCTGGCAATTGCACAGACCTCATAAAAATCGATTGAGCTTGGATTGTAGGCTGCATAAATATTTACCTTTCTGCCCGTTTCGGGATCCACTTCCAAACTGGTGCCATCCCACAAATAATGGTCGCTTACGCCAAAGGCAAAATCCGAAACATTCTCCGCGTTATAATTCCATGTTTTGTTTCCCTGCAAAACGCCATTGTAAGGGAGGTCATCAATTGTGATGATGTTTGTAATTTCATCCGATTCCATGGCTGCATGGTAGCGATTGAAGTATTTTTGTGTGAGGTGTGCTTCAGGATTCTCACACTCCCCGGTGGCCCATACAATATAATTTTCGGGTACCGAAACCGACACATCAAAATCGCCAAAGTCGTTGTAAAACTCTGCTGTGCCGATGTATCTCCAGTCGTCCCAGCCATCGATGTCATCATATACAGCTACACGGGGGAAGAAATAAGCCACAAAAAATGAAGTATTGTCTACTACCCCTTCACGGAAATGTGAGTTTTCATTCAGCCTGTAACTCCATTCCATTTCGATGGTGCAGCTTTTGCCAGAAGACAATGTTTCAGGCAGGTTGAGGACGAAACTGTGGTGGATGTATTCGATGTCGCTGCCTGCAGGTGAGGGGTCCAATTCCTTCCCGTTCACTTTTAGTCTGGTAATGCTTACCCCATCGGAAGCATCTTTCGGGTCGATATCAAAATCGCGGGCGGCACCTTTTTTATAAAGGTTGGCATACAAATGAATAATGAGTTGGGGCAGCTGGTTCGGGCTGTTGTTGTGGTAGGTTATGGTTTCACTGCCCGACACGGTGCGGTTTTCCGGGTCTAGTGCCACATCAATTTTATAATCGGCCCGGTTTTGCCAGTAATTTTTGCCAGGTATGCCATCCGCTGTGCGGGTCCCGGCCTCATAAGCATATTTGAAATTCACAGGCAGGTAGTAGGCAGGGTTTTGCGAAACCAGGTTGAACGAAACTAAGAAAAACAAGAGGCCAGGCCAGAAAGCACGATAATTCGTTCTCATTTATTTTTTGATTTTGATTTCGGACAAAGTTAGTGTATTGATGTGTAGCTTTATTGGCGTAGTACGAAAAAGTTGCTCCATCCCGAATCATCGGGAAACGGTCCCGCCATAGGCGGGATGGTGTGAGAGGTTCTCCCCGTCTGTCCCGATAGCCATCGGGATTACTGGCGGGGCAGCCTACTCAATTGGAAGCTTGTACTTTAAATATTAAGTATTATTTAATTCCCCAAAGTTCAATAAAGCTTGTTAAATTCGGTAATACATCAACGGAAGCATGAATAGTAACGATCAACCAATAATTTTTCGTTTTCAGCCAGATAACAGAAAGAAAAAATCCTGCCACAGACAGCACAAGAAAGCTGTATGATAATGATATCAGTAAACTTGGGTTGGAACCTAAGTTTGCAATTACTCCTCCTCCCCTCAGATAGATTCCTGGTGCGTGTGCCAATCCAAAGATCATTGCACTTAATATTACCCCACCTATTTCCGACTTTAAAAGTACAGATATTCGTGATTGCAAGAAAGCTCTAAAAAAGAACTCTTCAACTATTCCGACAGTTAACAAAAGCCAAATATAACTAAAGAATAATCCTATTAAAATTTGTCT
>Ga0070728_10000996_pt1 | contig 47004 bp, 38 predicted proteins | sample tdDd471_FD_66723 | JGI IMG/M metagenome (GOLD analysis project Ga0070728, IMG submission 66723) | Marine sediment microbial communities from the Atlantic coast under amendment with organic carbon and nitrate - tdDd47.1 | ecosystem: Environmental > Aquatic > Marine > Coastal > Sediment | place... | reverse complement strand
GATTGGGCCACGGCACTGGCTGCCGGAAGCACGACCGACGGAGCCTTCTTCATGGGCCCGTTGTACCCCCACGCCTTGTCGATAGTTTATCGTCTTCTCGGCACGAGTGTCGCCGCGGCGATGATCTTCCAGATGCTACTGGGAAGCGGCACGACCTGTCTGGCCTACCTGGTGGGACGCAATCTCTTCGGTCGCAGCACCGGAATCGTCACTGCGGTGCTGGTGGGCGGCTACGGCTATCTCCTGTTTCTGGAGCGCCACGTCCTGGCGGAACCTCTGCTTCTGTTCCTGCTCAATCTATTGACCTGGCTGATTCTGCGGGCTGATCCACACTCGCGGCGACGCTGGTACCCGCTAGCTGGACTAGTGGTCGGATTGCTGTCCCTCGGCCGGGGATCCTATCTGGCGGCTGCAGTTCTGGCCTCGATCGTGTGGCTGATCCGGTCCCGTCGCCAAGATCTGCGCCGGGCCGTGACCGCGGTCGCCTTGGTGGCCCTTGGAACCGCTCTGGTGGTGTTGCCGGTCACCTGGCGCAACACCGTCAGAAGCGGCGAGTTCGTCCTGGTCAGCGCCAACGGCGGCATCAACTACTACATCGGCAATCACGACGGTGCCGATGGTACCTTCGTGGGCGTGCCCGGTGTCGAGTTTTTTCAGCCGGGCACGCCCGTCGACGGTGGCAGCATCGCCCTGGCGGAGCGGCGTGCCGGCCATCCCCTGGGCAGCAGCGGCGCCTCCCGTTACTGGCTGCGCGCGGGCCTGGCTTGGAACCGGGAGCACCCGGCCGCCACGATCGGGCTGTGGGGACGCAAGCTCGTGATGGCGCTGGGGTCCTACGAGATCCCCCAGATCGAGAACTACGACTGGGCTCGGCAAGGATCCTCGTTGCTGCGCATCGATGGAGTGCGATTTGGCTGGTTGGTCGCCCTCGGACTCGTGGGAATGGCTCTGGCCTGGAGCAAGGTGCCTCGCTCCCGGACAGTGGTGCTGCTGGCGGGCGCCATCCTGGTCTCGTTGTTGCCGTTCTTCATCACGGCGCGCTATCGCATTGCACTGGCACCCTTGCTGGCCGTTTTCGCCGCTCACACTTTGCTGAGTATCTGGAGGAGCCTACGGGCCGGCACATTGCGAGGCTGGCTGTTGCCGACTGGAGCGGTCGGCGTGGTTCTGGTGCTGGTCAACCTATACCAGCCGGCGGGCATCCAGGCTGGTTCGGAGCAGCTACGCGAGTACTCGCTGGGTGTGTTGGCCGTGAAGGAGCAGCGGCTGGATGCCGCTCTGCATCATTTCGAGCGATCGCGGCAGGAGTATCCGGATCACGTTCCGACATTGGCCAACCTGGGTACGCTGTATGCCTACCAGGGCCGTTTCACCGAAGCGGTGCCGGTGTTCGAAGAGGTGCTGTCACTGGAGCCCCGAAATGACCGAGTCCTGGAGAACTATGCCGTCTGTCTCGAACAAACCGGACGCAGGCTTGAAGCGGCGCAGGCTCGCGAGCGGCTCAGGGTGATCAGGCGAACGGAGGGGAAACGACTGGACCGGGAGACCCGTTGACGGGCAGCCCGGTCCGAAGTTCAAACTCGACAGGTGACGAAAGCAGCGCAGATTCGATCGGCGACCCTGTTCAGGGAAGCCTCCTCGGCAACGGCACCCAACTCCATCGCCTCGCGAGGCATACCGTATACGACGCAGGAAGCCTCGTCCTGGCCGATGGTATGGGCACCCGCCTGGCGCATCTCCAGCAGGCCCTGGGCACCATCGCGACCCATACCCGTGAGGATCACGCCGACGGCGTCGGCACCGACCGCTTTGGCCACGCTGGAGAACTGTACATCAACCGACGGTTTGTGCCGACTGACTCGGGGCCCGTCCCGCAACTCGATAACGTACCTGCTTCCCTTCTTGTGCACCACGAGGTGACGGTCACCCGGTGCGACGAGGGCGACGCCCTGCTCGATCACGTCGCCATCGACTGCTTCCCGCACGTTCATCGCCGACAGGCCGTCCAGACGAACGGCCATCTGAGCCGTGAATCCCGGGGGCATGTGCTGAACGATGATGGTACCGGGTGTGTCGGCGGGCAGGCGCTCGAGGATGTTCGCCAGAGCCTCTGTGCCACCGGTACTCGATCCGATGGCCAGCACCTTGTCGGCGCCGCCTTGGATCGCCGGCAGGGGCTTCTTGGCCGGACGCGACGTCGCCAGGTGACTGCCGAAAGCCTTGGTTCCGACCCGGGCACCGGCAGCGGCCCGCACCTTGCGGACGAGCTCGAGCATCAGCTCGTTGATCTTGTCCTCGGTGAGGGTTTTCTCCAGCACCTCCACTGCACCGCTGGCCAGGGCCTCCATGGCCTTCTGGCTGCCGTCGGCGGTCAATGTCGAAACGACGACGACCGGAAGCGGGAAGTGCTTCATCAGCTTGCGCAGAAAGGTCAGGCCGTCCATGCGCGGCATGTCTATGTCCAGGGTCAAGACGTCCGGCGGCGTCTTGACGATCATGTCCCGGGCAGCGTAGGGGTCGGGGGCTACCCCCACGACCTCGATACCGTCGGCTCGGGCCAGGCCCTTGCTGAAGATTCGCTGCACCGTCGGCGAGTCATCGACGATCAATACGTTGATGGTGCTCAATTCAACTCTCCAGGGTCAGGCCCAGGAAGACCGGACTCTCGTCCAGTACGAAGCCGGTATAATCGTCACTGGCGAGCATCTCGGTGCGTAAGGCATCGTCCACCACGCCGGTCTCCGGAGCATCCAGCCTGAAGTTGGCATCGGTACCCACCAGGGCCATGATCACGTGTCCACAGACGACGTTGAGCATCTCGGCCAGAGCATCGACCATCATCGTCTCCGGTTCGATGTCCTCGGGATCCAGACCCAGGATGTTCGCCGTGATCTCGGCCGTGATCTCCGTCGGCACCGCCACCGACAGCACGCCGGTCAGGTCGCCGGTGAAACTCATCTTGGCCAGGGTGAACTCCTTGTCCAGATCCTCCATCTCCGCCTTGGGAGTCGGTTCTCCGAACATGAAAGTCAGCTGCTCGACGATTTCCAGAAACGTCGTGCTGAGGATTTCTTGCGAACTACTCTGCATCCTGGTTCACCCCCATTACCTGGTCGACAACTTCCCGGATTCGTTCGGGCGTGAAGGGCTTCTGGACGTAGTCCCGCACACCCTTCGCCTTCAGGCTCGCGACCCGCGGTTCGCTGCCGGCCGACGAAACGATGATCACGGGAATGGAGTCGATCATGCCTTTTTCGTTCATGGCGGTCACCAGTTCCTCGCCATCCATCACCGGCATGCTGATGTCGCAGAAAACCAGATCCACCCAGTCCTTCTCCAGGACCTCCAGGGCTTCCTGGCCGTTGCCGGCCTGATGCAGCTCGTTGATATCCACACCAGCGAGTTTGAGCGCCTTGGTGATCACCGCCCGGACCGTTGCCGAGTCATCAACGAGTAGAATGTTGAACGCCATTTGGCTCACCTTCCGTGCTTGTCATGAACATCCCGCGAAGCTCGTCGATACCGAGCATCACCCGTAGCACGACGTCTTCAGCCATGCCCACACTGATTCCCAGACGGTCATTGGCCGCCTCGTCCAATCGATACTGCAATCCGTCGCCGCCGATACCCCAGCCAACGTTGATGCACAGCACATCAGCGACGTGGATCACGTCCACGATGCGCTGATAGTCGGGGTTCGCCTTGCGCGGCTCGTGGTGCCAGCGCGCAGCCTCGACGACTTCGGCAGGCAGGCTCCAGGACTGGAGCAGTTCACCGGCGACCTCGGCGTGATCGATGCCCAGGACCATCTGCTCGGCCTCGTTGAAGGCCAGCTTGTCCTTGTTCACGATCTCCTTGATCGGCTCGTCGTCCACCTCGATGAACGTCCCCAGCACGACCTTGCCGATGTCGTGAAGCAGTCCGGCGGTGAACGCTTCCTCCATGTCCTTGAGCCCCAGGACCTCCACCAGTTGCTCGGCGCAGATGGCCGTGGCGATGGAGTGTTCCCAGAGGGCTCCGGAATCCATGTCGTAGCCCTGGATCGGCTTGCGCACCAAGGGGGCTACCGACATGCAGAGCACCATCTGGAAGATGCGATTGGTCCCCAGCCTCGTGATGGCTTCCTTGACGGTCTTGATGGACCGCGACCAGCCAAAATAGGCCGAATTGGCCAGCTGCAGGATGTTCGCGGTCAGACCGGGATCGTATTCGATGACCTTTGCCAGCTCATCGAAACTGACCTCCGGATCGTTCAGGAAACGCCGCAGCTTGATGACGACCGACGGCAGCGAAGGCACGCTCTTGACCCTGGCCAGGATATCCTTCTTCTCGGTCATAGCTCCACCTCCTTGCCCTCGGACTTGACGGTCGTGCGCCCATCGGCCATGTACAGGAAGAGCGTCCGTGCCTTGGAACCACCCACATCCTCCTTGTCGATGAGGATGTTGTTCTTCCAGAGGAACTTCCGCAGAATCGTGTAATTCCGCTGGCCGATTCGGAAAGTCTCTTCCTTGCCCAGGGGCGAACCTGCCCCCGCGACCTTGGCGATCAGATTCTGTCGCTGGGCGCCCATTTTATAGAGATGCGCGAGCATGGCGGCAACACCGGTGTCGACGAACATGTACGGCCTCTGCTGGGCCTTCTCCTTGTCGATCTTCGAGAGCGGCAGCATGCAGTGAATCATGCCACCGACACCTGCAACCGGGTCGTACAAGGTCAATCCCACACAGGAACCCAGGGAGTACGTCACGATCACGTCGGCGGGACTCTTCGACACTTTCAGATCGGAGATGTCCACCGTCATCGTGCTGCGCACCCTTACCGGCCTGGTTGGTCTTTCGAGTAATTGAGTCAACCGTCCACTCCATCATTGAGACGTTCGTACACCGACGGTTTTATGGTGCGGTATTTCTTTTCTATGCCGATCAGGGTTTCCGAGTGTCCGATCATCAGGATGCCGCCCGGCCTGAGCAGCTTGGCGAACTCGTAGACCATTCGCGTCCTGAGATCACGGTCGAAGTAGATCATCGCGTTGCGGCAGAATATCCCGTCAAAAGCACCCTTGATGGGGTACGGGAATTTCTTGAAGTTCAAGCGCCGGAACAGGATCAACGACTTCAATTCGTCGGCAACCACGTAGGCTTCTTGTTCGGAACCAAAGCGACTCCGGAAGTACCTGGCCCGCAGTTCGTCCGGCACCGACGCCACGCGATCCGCGGCGTAGTGTCCGGTCTGGGCGTGCGCCAGCACCCGCGTGCTGATGTCGGTGGCCAGGATCTTCAGATCCAGGTCGTGACGTTGCTGATGCGGCTGCAGGGTCATGGCCATGGTGTAGGGTTCCTCGCCGGTTGAACATGCAGCTGACCAGAAGCGCAGCTGTTTACGGCCATCGGCGACCCACCGTTCGACGGATTCATCCAGGATCTCGAAATGATCGGGTTCCCGGAAAAATTTCGTGACATTGGTGGATATGACGTCGATGAGGTGAACCAGTTCATCCCCCGGGGTCCCCGACTGGAGATAGTCCAGATACTGACTGTACGAGTGCATGTTCAAGGCGCGCAGCCGCTGGGCCACCCGCGACTCCACGAGGGATCGCTTGCTGTCCTTCAATACTATTCCCGACTGGGCGTAGAGAATCTCCTGGAACACCCTCATGTCTCCAGCGGACATACCGGCAAAGACGCCGGGTAGCGGTGCCTTTCGATTCAGGCTACGGGACAGCAACGACCTCATGGTTCCGTTGAACTCACTCTCTGGCTTGTTTCGGCCGACTACTGCTGAGCGGCCTGGGCAATAGCTTCCAGGTCGGTACCGCTGAGTACACGATCGATATCCAGCAGGATGACGACCTTGTCCTCGAGCTTGCCCATACCGGTGATGAAATCGGCCTCTTCCATGCCTCCGCCGAAGCTCGGCGGCGGTTCGATCTGGCCGTCACCGATACTCAGAACCTCGGAGACCTCGTCCACGACGATGCCCATGGTGATCTGGGTGTCGTGATACTGAACCTGGACCACGATGATGCAGGTCTTTTCGGTATCCTCGACCGACGGCATGGTAAACTTCTGCCGCAGGCTGATGATGGGAATGACTCGACCGCGCAGGTTGATCACACCCCGCACGTACTCGGGGGTGCGGGGCACCCGCGTCACGTCCATCATGCCGTTGATCTCCTGAACCTTCAGGATCTCCAGCCCGTACTCCTCGTCTCCCAGGACGAAGGACAGGTACTTACCTGCCTGCGCGATCCTGGCAACAGCGGATTCCACGGCCATTTCCAACCTCCAGCTTGCGGGATTTCATCCCTGTTGTGCGGTACCGGGGGGTTGATTCGTCTCCCGGCCCTCGTTCCTCGAACCATGTGCCCGTTGGGGCTCTATCAAACGCCGGTTTCCACCGGTTCCTCGCTCACTTCGATTTCCGCGATGTCCTCGGTGTCGGTTTCGACCGTTTCCGCCTCGTCGATCACCGCTTCACTGACTACCTGGTCCACCGAATGATCCAGCGTCGCGGCGGCAGTTTCCATCACCCCGACGTTGCGCGTCGTGTCGACCGAGTGGGCGACTCTCGTCAGTCCGGCCACGTCCAGAATCAGCGCGACGTTGCCGTTGGACATGATCGCCCCGCCGGCGACGCCGTCAGTACCCTGCACCGACTCGCCGAGACTCTTGATGACGATTGACTGCTGGCCCAGCAGATCGTCGGCCATCAGGCCGATCTTCTTGCCTTCGTCCTCCACCACAACCACGACAGCCTCGTCGGGACTCGACTTGCACTCCTCGACATCGAAGAGAGTCGAAAGGCGGAACAGGGGCAGGTGCGCCCCTTCGAAGGCCAGCATCTCGCCCCGGTCGAAAACGTGGTTCAGATCCTCGGGGCGCGGACGGATCAGACGAACGACCGACAGGGTCGGGATGATGTAGTGTTCCTGTCCGACCACGATGACCATGCCTTCGATGATCGCCAGGGTCAGCGGCAGTTTGATACTGAAGGTGGAGCCCTTGCCCTTCTCCGACGAGATGTCGCAGGTGCCCCTCAATTCCTCGATGTTCCGACGTACGACATCCATGCCCACACCCCGGCCCGAAATATCCGTGACCTGCTCGGCGGTGGAGAATCCCGGCTCGAAGATCATGTTGAAGATCTCGCGGTCGCTCAGCTTCTCACCTTCTCGCACCAGACCGCGGGAGATCGCCTTGGCCAGGATGGCTTCACGATCCAGGCCCCGTCCGTCGTCCTGGATTTCGATGCAGATGTTGCCGCCCTTGTGGAAGGCTCGCAGCTCTACCCGGCCGCGTTCAGGCTTACCGTCCTTGAGACGGTCGGCGGGGTCGGGTTCGATGCCGTGATCCACCGAGTTCCGCACCATGTGCACCAGCGGATCACCGATCTTGTCCACCACGTTCTTGTCCAGCTCGGTATCCTCGCCGGACATCACGAAGTCCACCTTACGGCTTTGTTTCTTGGAGAGGTCGCGAACCAGACGCGCCATCTTCTGGAATACGGGCCGGACCGGAACCATGCGCAGGGACATACCGATTTCCTGGAGTTCCCGGCAGATCTTGTCCAGGTGATCCAGATCTTTGGCCAGCTTCACCGAGAGCTGGGTGTTCTTCAACTCGGGCGACTGGCTGACCATGGATTCGGCGATGACCAGCTCGCCGATGGTCTCGATCAGACGATCGAGCCGCTCGGCGTCCACGCGGACGGCCTCTTTCATCTTCAAGGGAGCCTTGGCCTTAGCCGGGCCTGCGGCGGCGGCAGGCGGTGTTGCTCCCTGCGGTGTGGCGCTGGCTGCCGGTGTCGGAGCCGGTGTTTCGGCGGCCGGTGCGGGAGCCGGAGCGGATTTCCGCTTCCCCATGTTCCCCAACGGGACAAAGCCCCCGGCCTTGGCCCTTTCGATGGTCTCGTCTACCGATATCGGCACCGAGACCTCGGGCAACTCGGCCGGCGTTTCCACCGATGTCTCGGCGTCCGGTTCGGGAGCCGGGGCAGACGCTGCAGTGCTGGTGGATACCTCTTCCCCGGAGGTAGCTGCCACCAGACGGCTCATCAGCCCGGGTAGTTTATCCTCGGTGGTCAGGGTGCCGGAGCCGCCCATGGCCTCGGCCACTCCCTCGACCAGTCGCTTCATCATGTCCACGGATTCGAAGACGAGGTCCATGTTGGGGCCCACAAGTTCAATCTCATTGCGGCGGGCCATATCCAGCAGGTTTTCAGCCTTGTGGGCCAGATCCTTGACGTGATCCAGTTCGATGAAGCCGGCGAGTCCCTTGATGGTATGGAAACCTCGGAACACCGCGTTCAAGGCCTCGGATTCCTTGGGATCAGATTCGATGGTCAGCAGGTGGGCTTCCGACGCATCCAGATGCTCGACTGCTTCCTCTACGAAGTCCTGAATCAGATCCACATCCCCCTCGAGGATGTTCTTGCTGGTGTAGTCGACCATTTCGTATGCCACGGCAGCAACTTCCGTTGGGGCAGAGACCTCGACCGAGGAAGCTGATTCCTCCACGACCTCGGTTTCCGGTTCCAGGCCCGTGTCCACGGGCATCGACGATTCCGTCGATGAATCGTCAGCCAGTATCTCCGGCGGCTGCGTCTCGGGATCGGACGCTTCGAGCCGCAATCGTTCGAGCATTATCGCCAGGGATTCCGGCGCCGGTCCCTCTTCGGCCAGGTACTTGAATGTGGCGATGAACCAGTCCTTCACATCCAACAGGCGGTCGACGCATTCCTGCAGTGACTCCTGTTGCATCATGTCTTCGGTGGCATGGCACAGATCCGCCACATCGGTGAGACCCAGCAACGCCGACTCGCCCTTGAGCGTGTGGAAGAAGCGCAGCAGTCCCTCGGAGTCCGCTTCGCTGTCATCATGCTCGAGACTCAGCAGTTGTTTTTCGACATCCAGAAGGATGTCGGCCTGGCGCCCCAGGAACTCGCCCATGATGGATTCATCCACCAGGCCCGGTCCCTCCGTTGAGGCTTCCGATACAGGCTCTTCGAGCGGAACATCTTCTTCGTGGACGAGATCAGCGGCTGATTCGGGTTCCGGCGGGACGTCCGCATCGGGCTCAGCCGGATCCGGTGTCGGAGGCAATCCGTTGCTCAACTCGTCAGGGAAGCCCGCCTCATCAGCAGAGCATTCATCGTGAAGGCAGGCTTGCAACGCATTGACGGTCCGGCCCAGAATATCCAGGCCCTGCTGCCAGTCCACCTCGCCACCCAGCAGCCGACCGGCCAGTGAAGCCGCGGCGCGACAAGCGGCCGCCTCGGCCTCTCGCCCCAATTCCATGGTGAATGCGGCCAAATCGCCGAACTGCTCGGGCAAACCGTCGAGGGTATCCTCATGGTCGGCATCGAGCAGAACCAGAGTTCGCGACAACTGGTCGACCAGCTTCTGTACTTCGGGAATATTCATCCAGCACACCTTCTGGAACACGGTGTTGACGGGCTACGTGTGACCATCGCTGCGACAAGAAATTTGCCGCCAAAGCAAACCACGAGATCTACGAAATGGGGCCAATCGACCTCACGAGGTATCGATTCAAGATCGCGTTGCGCCTGCTGCTGATCCGTGAATCTGCGGCAAACAAACAACTTGCGATCATCCCCCCCCTGTTTCAGGTAGCATCGTCTTGATTGTTTTTCGCGCCCATACGGAATCTCTTTAGTAAATTCCGGTCACGGGACACTGATCTCAGGGCAACATATGTGCCATGGTTCAAGGACTTGCTGGCGACGGGTAGGAGTGCGGTCTGGCGGGCTCGGCCGGGGCGGCCGGGGATCAGTCGGAGGACAGGGAGGCGTGCTTGCGGCGAATGAATACGGTCAGAACCAACCAGGCTGCCGCCAGCGCCACGTTGATCAGGGCGAAACGCCCCGGAGTCAGGTGCAACACCATGGTACCAACGAGAACCAGCAGGGCGGCGGAGACATCACCGATTCGCACGCAGAACGTATCGATAACCTGCTTGGCCTTGTACTTCTCGTCCCGCGATGTCGGCAAAAAGAGCATGTTGCGGGACGTGTTCTGCAGCGAATAGTCAGTGGCGTTCTCGGCGGTCTTGATCCAGCGCGCCACCGCCAGTATGGGAAACACGGCGATCATGGCATAGCCGCCCAGCGCCACCAGGGGTAAAACCATGATGGCCCGGCCAACCCCCAACCAACGCACCAATCGCGAGACGAGAAATAGCTGAGCCAAGAGCCCCACGAGGTTCACCACCGAGAAGAAATCCGCGTAGAAGCGACCGATGGCCCGGCCCACCTGGTCTTCCCGGGCCCTTTGCCGAGCATCGAGATCGTCGTTGTCGGTGACGTCCTCACCGACAACCTGTTCCACCGGAGCAATGGCGGCCTCGACATCGGCCTTGACTCGCGCGCCCAGCACATACTCGCCCGTCGTATTGACCAGATTGGCCACGATCATCATGCCGGCGATCAACAACAGGTACCGGCTCTTCATCACCAGCGAGAATCCACCTTCACCGGATAGAGCACCGGAATCCTGTTGGACACCGGGTATATCGTCCACCGGGGTTGCCTGACTTCCCTTCCTGCGGTCAGCTGCCACGGTCAGCAGCAGACTGGCCAGCAACAGCAGGGCTGACAGCAACATCAGCTGAAAGGTACCCAGGGGCTCGATGAGCTTGCCGGTAATGAAACTGCCGAACACCGCGCCGGCAGACATGCCGAAACCGAGCAAAGGAAACAGGCGCTTCCCCTCGTCCTCGGTGTAGATATCATTGGCGAAGGACCAGAACTGGGCCACTACCATGACGTTGAAGATGCCAACCCAGAGGTAGAAAGGTATGCCCAGATCGACCTGGGTCCGGGCCAGCAGGTAGAATCCAACCAGACACACGGCGAAGAAGACAAGTACCGTCGTGATCAGGCGGCGGCGAGGCAATTGGTTGGCCAGCCAGCTGTAGAACGGCACCACCGCGAGCAACAGCAAGGCCTGCCCTGCAGAAGCATAGATCTTGGCCTCCGCTCCCCAGGACGCCAGGATCAGCGCCTCGCGAACGGGCTTGATGATGTAGTAGGCGCTCATCAACAGGAAGATATTCAAGGTCATCAGCAGGACCGTGCCGCCTTCATGGCGACCCACCGGCGTGAACAGGCTCAAAAATCGCTCCAGTGGGCCACGATCTGCCTTGGCTCCGTTCTGGTTGCTGTCCTGCAGGTCCTTGATGTCCATGTGGTCTCCGTGTCCTTATGATTCGATATCAGCGATCCAACGCCACGACATGACCGGACGCGACGGCCAAGTAAACGGTTGTTGACTTGCTCCAGCCCTGTCCCCGGTTCAGTTGAACCTCCACCGCGAGGAACGGGTACCCCCGGTCTGACGGTGGTGCGTCTTCCAGATCCACTTCGGGTTGGGTGATCTCCTCCCAGTCGGTCCATTCGTCAGCAGATCGTTCGGTATCAACAGCAGCCAGCCGGACCCGATACCGGGTATCGGAAGCAACGGAGTAACCCCGCTCAACTCCCAGGTCCCTGAAACCCAGGCCCGCGGCCGTCAGCTTGAAGTAATCCAACGGAGGGACCTCGGAGAACCAGTACCGTACGATCTTGTCCCGCCGTCCGGCCAGGGTGGTCACCAGGTAATCCACGGCCTCCGGGTTCTGGTATCTGCCCTGCTTTACCAGCACGCGCAGCTGGGCGTCGCTGAACGACGAAACGATCTTGGCTGCCCAGTAGCCATCACGGCGGGTCAAGTTGGCCATGGCACTATGGGGCAGGTCGGGCTTCCACTTCGCCGGCTCGAAGGTCTCCACGTCCAGCAGACCCACCTCCTCGAGCCCGGTCGCGCGTTCCAGGGGAATCCACGGATCCTCCCGGAATCCGAAGGTGAATGTGCGGCCGATGACGGGGAATACATCGACGCCGAACTCGTAACCGAAACGCTTGACCGGCTCGTCACCATAAGCTCCGAGGGTGCTGGCGAAATCGATGAGGTAGTGCCGGACGTGACCCTGGTCCGGCTCTCCCACATACATGTCCAGGCTGTTCTGCATCTTGGTGTCGAAGTGGTTGATCCAGCTGGCAAAGACCCGCAGGGCGCGCAGTTCGCGGCGATCCTGGTGCCGGATCAGATCATTGGGGTCATCGATGCGCCGACCTTCGTCATCGAAGGGCCCAATGGGGACGCCGTCGAGGTAACGGCTGGCCAGAGCGTGGAATTTCCCCTTGAAGATCGACCGGGTCGCAGTCAACACCGAGTCCAGGTTGGCCGTCGTCATGGGCACTTCGCCCCAACGCGGCAGCTTCATCGTCGCGCCCTCGCCCACGACCAGATCCGCAAGTTCGAACTCCACCACCTGATCCACCGGCACGTTGTAGCCCATGGCGTGGAACATCAGGTTGGCCACCACACCGGCCCGGATGGTCATACCCGGGTGATCCTTGGTGTCGAATTTCAGCAACCACACCTGCCCGCGTCCGTCGCGGATACGGAAACCCGGCGTGATTCCCGCCGTCTTGGCTCCTATGATTGTCCACGGTCGGCTGCGATCGGGCCCGTCTACCGCGCCCACTGCGGCAGCCGGCCCGGTGGCCAGTTCGGTGTCATTCAAGGGAAAAAGTCCGATGCGGTTGGTGAACCAAGTCGAATTGACGACCTCGTCCAGGGAATTGACGTTGGGTGCATCGGCAGCCCGGTAGCCCGTCCCGATCCAGCGGCCGAAGCGCATGGGATTCCAGAAGCGGGAGAACGGCCGGCCAACGAAGGCATCGACGGCGTAGGGCACCAGTCCCGGCTCTGCCTCGGCTGGCACGGGGATCGGATGGTCATCCTCGGCATACCAGACGACCGGCCGGTCCTCCAGTGGCTCGCGACCCTGGGCAGTAGGCGCCATCCAGACCAGCATCACGCCGGTCAACACCATTAGCAGGCAGAGCGGTCCTCCCGACGCACCACCCGGACGAGACCGGGAGGCAGCCGACGGATCAGCGAACCTTGGTCGGGTCCTTGCCATACAGAAATCCCTTCGCGTCGTATTGGAAGTTCTGGCTGAACTTCAAGCGGAAGATGGGTTCCTCGTCGCTGAACCCCAACTCCATCCGCGCCATGTAATTTCCGCCCTTTCCAATGAGCCGAAAGCCCACGCCTCCGGTGAACTCCAGGTGGTTCAGGGCGATCTCGCTCTTGTGGTCGAAGACCTGGCCATTGTCACTGAACACATAGGCGTCCAGACCCATTCCATCACGGTCGCCGGGACTCCACACCGGCCAGCGATACTCCACCGTGAGGCCCAGAGACCCCAGGCCGTAGTAGCGCAGGGTCTGCAAGCCTCGCAATTCGTCGGGGCGACTGAAGGTCAACAGACGGGTAAACGGGATCGGTTCGTCCCCGATGTTGTCGAGGCGATTGTAGAAGCCTCGTAACACCAGGGTTCGCTTGGTGTGCCACAGCGAGAAGTACTTTTCCAGGTTGAACCGGTACGTCAGGTAGCGCAGGTCACTGCCGTCGGTGGCATGGAAAAGCGAGATACCCGCCGACTGGAAACCGCCCTGGTCGGGGCGACCGGTCTCCAGGGTGTTATTCCGGTGTAGGCCCACCTGGTACATCAGGCCGCGGCTGGTCCCGGGGAACCCGTAGGGGATGTCATCCGCGTGGACCTTCTCCAGCGACTGGTCGGTCTGGTATCCCGATTCCTTCGCCACCACCTTGGAGAAGTACGAACGCAAATCCAGACCGAAGCGCTTGCCCAGGTCCCGATCAACCTCGAAGCCGCCCCAGGAGACACCACGGTAGTAGTAGGATAGGTCTCCGCCCCGCGAGTCGTATCCCAATCCGTAGAAGCGAACCTGCGGCACCTCTTCAGTGCCCGCGCCGACCTGTAGTTGCCAGTCGTTTCCGATCTGGAACAGAGTGCCGCCGGCCAGCTTCTGGGCCTTGCGGGTCGATGCCGAGCCGGTCAGGAAGAGCGTATTCCCCGGACCCAGGAATCGGGGGCGGGTGATGTTCGCGCCGAGAGTCGTGCCCTCCAGGCTTTCGATGGCCAGAAACGGCATGATGAAGGTGTTCCATGGACCCGCCAATCCCGGATACTCCGCCGGTGGCATCGAAAAGAAACCCAGCTTGTCCAGGCCCACGACACCCTGATGCAACAGCAGGTAGGCCAGCCGAAAGGGGAGCCCGACAATCTCGTAGGGAACCATGGCCACGTCTTCCCAGTCCGAGGTGTCGCGGTCCAGGAACGTCGCGGATACCGTGTCGGTCCGTGCCGGCTCCGGTCCCCAATGCCCCACCCTGCCCACTCCACTGGAATCCGCTTCCATGCTGTACAGGCCGGGGCCCACCGGTTCGGCGGCATCGGCCAGCGTCCCGAAGGTGACCAGCACGCAGCCGACGGTCGCGGCAACCAGGATGAGCAGAATCCCGGACCGAAGGTCGCCGGCAACGGCGCCGTACTGATTTCGTGCGTGATTCATTGGACGCGACGGGCCCCCCGGAACCGCTGTCTCCACCAGGCGTTGTCCATGCTGTCGGTCCGGACCGGCAAATGGCGTCGCGGCGCATGGACGAAATCGCTACGACCCACGTAGATGCCGACATGGTTGACATCGGAACCTGAAGTGGCGAAGAACAGCAGGTCGCCCGGTTGCAGCTCGCTGCGAGGTACCTCCTCGCCGACGGTTGCCTGCTCCCGGGAAACTCGCGGTAGATCGATACCCAAATTTCCGTACACGTACTGCACAAGGCCACTGCAATCGAACTTGTCCGGCCCGGAGCCACCCCACTGGTAGGGCTTGCCGATCTGATCCTGGGCCAGGGTGGCCGCCCGCAACCCCACCCGCACATTGCTGGGCGTGGAGCCGGTCACCGGTGTGCCGGCGCGACCTCTGAACTCGGGATCCGGCAGACCGGAGTCCTCGGATCCCCGCTCGGTGGCCTGTGTCGAATCTGCTTCGCGGTCTGCGGCCCGACCATCGGCTCCGGCGGCAGTCACGGCCTCATCCCCGTGGACAACCTCACCGGACGGCAGAACACGCTTGGGCGCACAGGCCTCCAAGCCCGGAAACAGGCCGGCGACCAACACCCAGGTGATCGCGGTCCGGATTCGCCGCAACGACCGATTTTCCCGTACTGACAACAAGTCATCCATCCGTGGCTGACTGCAAACGATACCGCTGGCGACAATTATCCAAATTCTGGCTCATAGCGCAACCTCATGCTAAGTTAGCGGCGTCATGAATGCCAAGAACACACCAGAGAATCCACAGCAGACTCCCGAGTCCTCTCCGGAGTCGGCGCCAGCGACCACCCTGGAATTGCAGGTCGAGAAACTGGTCACCGGCGGTGCGGGTATGGCCCGCAGCGACGGCCAGGCGATATTTGTACCCCTGACCGCCCCAGGAGATCGCCTCAGCGCTCGTATCATCAAGCAACGCAAAGGCTTTGCCCAGGCGGTGATCGAGACTGTCCTGGAACCAGGCCCGGGACGACGTGAGGCTCCTTGCCAGCATTTTGGTCTGTGCGGCGGTTGTGATCTGCAGCACCTTGAACCCGATCATCAGCGCCAGGCCAAGGCTGAAATCGTTCTGGATTGTTTCCAGCGGCTGGGCAAACTGGATGTCAGCGAGCAGCTGCGCGGCCCTGCCGCAACGGGCGAAGATCTGGGCTACCGCAACCGCATCCGGCTCTACGCCAATCCTGCGGGACACTACGGACTGATGCGACGCGGCAGCCACGACGTGGTGCCTCTGGACGCGTGTCCCTTGCTGCCGGCCGAGTTCAATGACGTGATCCTGCCCTGGCTGCGCATGCTGCCGCCAGTGGAGCAGATCGTGTTGCGCCTGGACGGACGAGGTGGCTGGGTGATCTCCCTCTTTGGTCCGCCGAACCGCCAGAAGCTGCTGCGGAAGATCCTCGGAGCCCTGCCCGACGGCGAAGCGCCGGCCCCCGGATGCCAGGGAGTGCTCTTCAACAATCTGCCGATCTGGGGACGCGACCACCTGATCCATGAGGTTTCGGGTCACAAATTCAAGGTCAGCGTCCAGAGCTTCTTCCAGGGAAATCTGGCAGTGACCGAGGAAGCCATCGAATTGGCGCGAGATTGGCTGGGAGCGCTGAAGGATAATGGCAACCTGGGGATCCTGCTGGGAGATCTGTTCTGTGGCGTCGGCCTTTTCAGTCTGGCCCTGGCCGACCTTTTCGAGCAGGTCGTGGCCGTGGACAACGACTCCAGCGCCTGCCGGGACGCACGCAATAACGTCCGGCGCGACGTCGTCGCCAAGGACAGGGTCGTGGTCCACGAGGGTATACTCGCCGACGTGCTGGCCTCCGCAGAAGTGGCCACCGCGGCCCAATGGCGGGAGAGTTGCTGCCTCATCGACCCACCCCGCACAGGATTGGGCAAGGAAGGCGTCCAGGCCCTGTTGAACCTGGCGCCGCGGCACCTACTGTACATGAGCTGCGATCCGGCGACCCTGGCCCGGGATACCGCCGCTCTGCTGGCCGGCGGTTACTCCCTGCGCCATCTGCAGGTATTGGAGATGTTCCCCCAGACCGCCCACATCGAGACCCTGTTGTTGCTTGAAAAACAGGGTTGATTTTTGCTATAATATCAGGCTCTACAGCATGAATTACTCGGCGACCGACAGGACGGCAGTCCTTGTCGGTCGCGTGATTATTGGCCGGGGTTTTCCCGGAACCCAAGGATGGCGCGGAACATGGCTTCGTCTCCGAATACTCGCCCCTGTCGCAACCCTCTCCGAAACGGCTTCGTCCTCACCTGCCTCACCCTGTTGCTGGCTATCGGCACCTTCGTGCCTGCAGTTCTGGGCCAGGGTCTGGACGTGGGTGGCTGGGAGGTCACCCAGGAGAACAGCACTGCCAGCTACACCCTTCCCGCGGGCACGGTGATCCAGCCCGGGGGCTATCTGATCCTGGCGCGGTTCGCCAGCAAGGCGGAGTTCGAGGCCTTCTACGGCGTGACGCTCAGCCCGAACGTCGTCTACCTGACCAATCCCAGCTCAAGTCCTGCGGTACCGATGATCAACGGCGACGAGATCTACCGTCTGTACAACGACCAGGGGGGCCTCGAGAGCGGGCCGACCCCTGCCTTCGACGAGGGACACGACTCCCATCACCTGACCGACCCCGAGGACAGTCCCTGGAATCTGGACGACGATACGCCGACACCGGGATGGGGAGTAGAGGCTCCCGACGGTGTTTTCTCCGGCTTGGTCATCACCGAGGCCACCAACGCATCGGGCAGCGGCAACTACATCTACGAGTACATCGAGCTGTACTACGACAGCGACGGCGGCGGCGGCAACTTGACGCCGGTCATCACCTCGGTGAGCCTGGAGCCGGCTGCGCCGGCGGACGGGGACGATATGACCCTGGCTGCAACCGCCTTTGACAGCGACGGCGAGATCGCCGACATCCGCTGCTACTACCGATTCGATGGCGGCAGCTACGGCAGCCTGGCCATGAGTCCTGCCGGCGGCGACTCGTACACAGCCCTGCTCGCCGACGTGCCGGGAGACCACACCCTGGAGTATTACGTCTGGTGCGAGGACGACGAAGGCGCCGTGGCCATCAACCCCGAAGGAGCCCCCGGCGACGTATACTCGGTGTGGATCCTGGGTTCCATCGTGCCGGGAAAGGTCGTGCTCTTCGATCACGCCCACGACCAGGACGCCGGCAGCAACGGCAACTGGCGGGTGGACAACAACCATCCCGAGCCCTATCCCGCCGACCCAAACAACGAGAGCGACTGGAGCGGCCAGCTTTCCACATGGGGTTACGAACTCTACCAGGCCGGCCATACCATCCGCAGCAATACCACGGCCTTGTCGGCGGCCCTGCTGTCGGACGTGGACCTGCTCGTGATACCCGAGCCCCAGAATCCGTTCACTGCGGCGGAGATCGAGGCCGTCCGGCAGTTCGTATTCGAAGGTGGATCTCTGTTCTTCATCACCGATCACAACAGCAGCGATCGCAACAATAATGGCTGGGACAGCCCGAGTATCTTCGGCGGCTACAGCCAGCCCCACATCACCGAGCCGGTGGGCAACGACACCGAGACCTTCTGCGGCGCCCTGTTCGGTCTCCATGTCCACGTGAAGGACGAGGGCAACAACGGTATCTCGGGCAGCTACACCAACGTGAACAGCGATCCGGCCAATCCGGTGATTCAAGGGGACTGCGGAGAAGTGACCGGCGTGTACTATCACGTGGGCAACGTCATGAGCCTGTGGCCCGACGCCAACCCCCACCTCAGTGAGGTAGGCGGACTGATTTCCAAGGACTCGGGTTCCCCCCACCTGGCAGCCTGGTCCCGCTACGGACAGGGAAAGGTCGTCGGCTACGGAGATAGCTCGAGCATGGCCGACGGCACCGGCAGCGAGTCACACGAGAACAACTGGACCGATGCCAGCCACCGGGAATTCTTCCTCAACGCCAGTGCTTGGCTGCTCGCCGGTGGTGTGAGTGCGGTCGACGCCACACCGATGGCCCTCGGAGTGTCGGTGCGGGCCTATCCCAATCCGTTCAACCCCCGAACGACCTTCGAGTTCGAATTGCCGGCCGGCGGTCCGATTCAGGTGACCGTGTTCGATCTGGCCGGTCGCAAGGTCCGCGCCCTGATGGACGAAACCCTCACCCGCGGCACCCACTCCGTTGTCTGGGACGGCAGCAACGACGATGGCCGGATCCTGCCCAGCGGCGTGTACTTCGTGCAGGCCGTGACCTCCGGAACGGTATCCACCGGCAAGGTGGTCCTCTCGAAATAGCCTGCGCTGGCGGACTGCGAATTCCGGTTGCCCCTTGTCCACGGGGCCAGTCGAGTGTTAATTCCAGTCAACAAGCTGGATTCAACCCTCGATTGGCCTCGGGCCGGAGAAGTGTCCTAGTGAACGATTCCAGAACTCCCGCGAACTCCCACAACGCCGGCGACATCGCAGGCTCTGCGGCCGACCCCAGTCTCGACAACGTGATTGTGGTTCTGAGTCGCACCACCGAACCCATGAATATCGGCGCGGCCTGTCGCGCCATGAAAACCATGGGCCTGAAGCATCTGCGCCTGATCTCGCCCTTGAACCCAAAGGGGCGCAGCGCCCGGGCACTGGCCCATGGCGCCGAGGACATCCTCGACAATGCCGTGGTGGTCGATGATCTGATGGAAGCCATCGGGGATTGCCTGGTCGTCACCGGCACGACGGCCCGTCCCCGCCAGTTGCGCAAACAGGCGTTGCTGAACCCCACGAATCTGGCCGAGCACATCATCGACCATTCCCGCTCGGGCAACGTGGCCATCCTCTTCGGTACCGAACGAACCGGCCTGACCAATGACGAGGCGGATATCTGCCGATACCTGTCCACCGTGGATACCGCCCCCGAGCAGCCCTCGCTGAACCTGGCCCAGGCCGTCATGCTCTACAGTTGGGAAGTGCGTCAGGCCTACGGTTTGGCCACTCAACCGGACCCGTCGGAGGCCTCGTCACCACCCCGGGCCGACGTTCGCCGGCCGGAAATGAGAGTGCGGCACCCCCACCGCTCCACCAAGCTGCCGACCCAAGGGGAACTGGACAACATGTACGGCCATCTGGCGACGGCCATGGCGGCGGTGGACTACACGGAACACGAGCGCATCAAGTTCCTGACCTACCTGAGGCAACTACACCAGCGGGCCGGTATCGTCAACTGGGAGACACACATCTACCATCTGCTGAGCAAGCGGATCATCAAGGCCATGGGACAGGAGAAGTTCGGCGGCGTCGAGATTCCGGATCTGGAGGATGTCTGAGCCGGCGCCGGATGTAGTAACCGGGGACGGCTCAGCTCAGCGCCAGGCTGCCGATGGCGTGGTGGACCTGGTCGTACTCGGCCTGCAACGCGGTCAAATTATCCCTGACGGATTCCAGGTCACCGGCCCGAGCCCACAATTCGGCTTCCTTGCAGACGAGGGCCAGGCGCGGCGCACCGTAGGTGGCGCAGGCGCCCTTGAGGCTATGGGCCTGATCGGCCACTGCTGCGGCGTCGCCGGCAGCCAGCGAGTCCTTGATGGCCTGGAACAGCGGCGGCACGTGCTCCAGGAAGAGATCCCTCAATTCGGCAAGAATCTCGGTATCACCTCCGAATTCGGCCAACAGGCGTGTTTCGTCTATCACCGGCATCTCGGGACCGGGGTCGCTCAGGGTCTGGGACACGGCAGTTCCTTTCGGATCGAGTCGATTCACGGCGAATCGAACGAAATGCCTGACGAATTATCTATCGACCCCGTACCACGAACCTTGACCGTGACGTTGCATCCATACGCGCCGGTACGACCGCATTATTCACTTGACCCATCGCGATAGCGGCCGAACCATGGGTACGAATCAGATTCGCATTCGCAAGGGAATGCTCCCGCAGCTCGATCGCAAACCGGAGGTTTGGAAATGAAGAAGATGATGGTGCTGATGCTGGCGGCGATGACGTTGCTGGCCGCCGCCGCTCCCGCCCTGGCTCTGGGGCCGGTGGATCTGGACGCCGAACTGGGAGTCTTCAGCAAGTATGTGTGGCGCGGCATGATCGTCACCAACGACCCGGTGATCCAGCCGGCCCTCGCGGCCAATTTTCTGGGTATCGGGCTGGGATTCTGGGGCAACATCGATTCCAGCGACGTCAATGGAACCGAATGGAAGTTCAATGAGATCGATTGGGACCTGTCCTACAGTCTGCCCCTGCCCATCGTGGACCTGGACTTCGGCTTCATCTATTACACCTTTCCCAATACCGAGGTCAAAGACACGGTGGAGGGCTTCATTTCCGCCAAAGCCAACGTGCTTCTCTCGCCCCGGCTCTCCTTCTATGGCGATTTCAAGGAGATCGACGGCACCTACTGGTCCCTGGGCATCACCCACGGAATCGAGATCTCGCCGACTCTGAATCTGGATCTTTCGGCGGACCTGGGCATTGGTTCGGCCAACTACGTGAAGGGGTACTTCGGCACCGAAAGCGACAGCGCCACCGACTACGCCCTCACGGCGGAACTACCCTGGAAGCCCGTTCCGTTGCTGACGATCACTCCCAGTGCGGCCTATACCTCGTTGCTCGGCGACGCCAAAGAGGCCGTGGACGTGATGACGGACATAGACACCAATACTCCTGTATTCGGCCTCACTGCCGCCGTGAATTTTTAGTGTCGTCCTGTGGCTGAGCCCATGGAGCGTGTCTATCTTGACTCTACCCCCGGTGCTTGCGCCGGGGGTTTTGATATGATTCCAAGCACCAACTCCTATAGCAAATTAGGTGAGTGATGATCGAATATGCAGCCAGATCGGTGACTGGTCCGGTCAGAAAGCACAATGAGGACCGGTTCGTCGCGGACCCGGAACTGGGATTGTTCGTGGTCTGTGACGGCATGGGTGGCCACCTGGCGGGTCAGGATGCCGCCCAGATCGCCTGTGACACGGTCCTGGAGATCATCACCGCCGCGGCACCCTTCGCCGATGAGCCGACTTCCAGTGACACGACCATGGACTATGCGGCCTTGCGGCTGGTGGTCGAATCGGCCATTCAGACCGCCCATGACCGCATCTTCGAGACTGCGCGACTGGACCCCACCAAGGCAGGCATGGGCACTACCTGCACCCTGCTCGTGATTCCGGACTCGGGTCCGGCGGTCATGGGACATGTGGGCGACTCGCGCCTGTACGCCTTGAGTTCCGGCACCATCACCCAGATCTCCGAGGACCACTCATTCGTCAACGAACTGGTCAAGAGCGGCAGTATCACCGAGGAGGAGGCCCAGGAGCATCCGCGGGCCAATATCATTCTGCGGGCCCTGGGCGCCAGCAATCCGCCGGAGGTCGACACCCTGGCCTTCACACCCGCTGCGGGCGATACGTTCCTGATCTGCTCGGATGGTCTCACGCGCTACTTCGTCAACCGGGAAGATCTGCGCGAGGGTCTGGAGGGAAAGGACCTCGATGCGGGTGCGGACTGGCTGATCGAAAGGGCCGTCACCGGCGGTGGGCGGGACAACATCACAACGGTACTCATCCGCACGCCCGATGACGCCTGAATCTCAGATCAGGTAGATATCGATCAGCACCCCGGCCAGCAGCACCATCCCCACCCAGGAATTGATCTCGAAGAAAGCCTTGTCGATGCGACGCAGATCGCCGCCGGCGACGATGCTCTGCTCCCAGGCCAGCAGGCCGGCCATCATCACCACGGCTCCCAGGGCGGGCATTCCCAGAACGTCGGTACGCCGGAATGCCGCAGCCATGCAGGCGATGGCCAGCACGTGGAAGATCCGCGAGATCGTCAAGGCGCGTTCTACACCAAACCGTGAGGCCAGAGAGTGCAATCCCACCTGGCGATCGAAATCGGCATCCTGGCAACCGTAGATGGTGTCGAATCCCGCCACCCAGAACAGCACCGCTGCGGCCAGCCACAGGGGAAAGCCCGCGAACGTGCCGGTGACCGCCAGCCAGGCTCCCACCGGGGCGATGCCCAGACCGAGGCCCAGGACCACATGGGCCAGCGGTGAGAATCGTTTCATGTAGGAGTAGCCCAGCACCACCGCCAGAGCCACCGGACTGAGCACCAGGCACAGCGGATTCAATCGCCAAGCCGCCACGACCAGCAGTGCCGCCGAGAGAATGACAAACACCGTGGCCCCGGTCACAGAGATCTCCCCGGCGGGCAGGTGGCGGTCGGCCGTGCGTGGGTTGGCTCCATCGATCTTCCGATCGACCAGTCGATTGAAGGCCATGGCGGCGCTCCGGGCTCCGACCATGGCCACCAGCACCCAACCCAGCACCGACGGCGATGGCCGACCCTCGCTGGCGACCAGGAGGGAGATCAGCGCAAACGGCAACGCGAAGATGGTGTGCTCGAACTTGATCAAGGACAAGTATCGGCCGGGCAGCGTCATCGGTTTCTCTCCATCGCCGGGATCGGTCACCAGAGCAGGGGTCGGGCCACGAGCATGTAGGCCACGGTGGCCATCCAGTGACTCAGCAAGCCAGGCCACACCGAGCCCGTACGTTCGCGCAGCCAGGCCCAGATCAACCCGCCGGCCAGCACCGCCACGAACAGCAACGCCGCCACGAGGGCCGAGCCCAACAAGAGCATCAAGGTCGCCGCATGATAACTGGCGTAGCACAGCGACGCCACTCCCAGGGCCAGTTGCCTGGGTCTGACTCCCGCCAGTTCATGGTGGATGAAGCCACGCCAGAAGAGCTCTTCAGCCGGTCCGTTGACCAGCAGCATGAATCCCTGCAACAGCCAGAGCCGCGACGGGGTCACGCCCCACTGACTCAGAATTCCGGCCACGTTATTCTCCGCCAGCAGCGCATCGCCCTGCAGGCGGAACAGCACCAACGTGCCACCAGCCAGCACCGAACCCAGAATCAAACCGATGACCACTCCGCGAGCCGTACCAGCCCCGATGAGGCCTAGATCGCGAAAATGGGCTTTCACCGGACGCTTGAGAACGAGCCCATTGCGGACCAGCGGCAGTACCAGACAGATGAGCACGTGGTAGCAGATGAATACCGCAATAACGTCGTGCAACAGGAGCAGAACCGTCACAACCACTGTCGGTGCGCCCAACAACCAGGGCCAGGTCCGGCCGGGTATCCCGATGGCTTGCAAGGGATATGCACCTGGGATTGAATAACGACCCACAATATCCTCATTCCTTCGCGGTCTCATCGGGCCCGACTCCCGGGCCTCTCTCCCCGCTACACTAAAATAAACGATTCAGGTACACCAGCTTCCGGTCGATAGAATTGACGCGGAAAGACCGAATCAGTGATCGCCTCAATGCGTGACATCAAGCCGAGGATGAGATTCATGTTGTGTTGGAAGAGTACACGAGGGATGGGCAGTAATCACCGGGCATTGATACCGGTCATTGCCGGTATGCTGTTGATCATCGGTGGATTGTGCGGGGCAAGTCAAGCTGCTACGCGTCCCGTCGACTACACTCAGTTCTCCCTGGAAGATCTCATGGAGATGAACGTCGTCTATGGCGCGTCCAAGCACATGCAGACTTCCAAGGAAGCGCCGTCGTCGATCACCATTGTCTCCCGCGAAGAGATCCAGACCTACGGCTACCGGACCATGGCCGAAGTGCTGACCAGCCTGCGCGGATTCAACCTGACCTATGATCGCAACTACCAGTACATCGGCGTGCGCGGCCTCGGTAATCCCGGAGACCTGAGCGCTCGCATCCTCGTACTCGTGGATGGAATCCGAGTCAACGAGGGATCCATCGGCGGCGTACTCCTGGGGCACGGTTTCCCCGTGGACATCGACCTCATCGAACGCATTGAGGTGATTCGCGGCCCGGCCTCATCCCTGTACGGTACCAACGCCATGCTCGGCATCGTCAACGTCGTGACCCGCGAGGGGTACCAGATCAACGGAGTCGAGGTGCAGGTGGGCGCCTCCAGCTATGGCGGACTGAGCGCCCGGTTGACCGGCGGTTACGAGACCGAGAGCGGCCTGGACCTGCTGATCTCCGGCCGGCTGGGAGAGGTCGCCGGACAGGATCACTACATCGAGGAGTTCGACTACCCTGACTGGAACAACGGCGTTTTCGAAGACGGCGATCGTGAGGCCTGGCACAGTCTGTTCGGCAAGGCCACCTACGGCGGCCTGACCCTCGAAGCCCTCTACGCCTGGCGTTCCAAGCAGAACCCCATGGCGCCGGTAGGGGTCATCTTCAATTCCAACGAGGCCATGACCGAGGATCAGCAGACGACCTTCAGCGCCCGCTACAAGACCAAACTGGCCGACAAGATCGACCTGTCGTCCCAGGTCTACTACCAGCATTTCGCGTACGACGGCCAGTGGCCCTATGACTTCGACTACGAGGGCAATCCACTCGACTATGTGGATCTCTACATCGACAAGTTCCGGGGCAAGCGTCTGACCGCCGACCTGGACCTTTCGGGCCGCTTCCTGGGCGACCACGTCCTGGCCATCGGCGCCGAGTACCAGAACAACTTCCAGATGGATATGAGCGCCATCGACGACAATCCCTACTACGAATGGTACAGCTTCGAACAGTCGCCGACGAACTGGGGTGTCTACGCTCTGACCGAGTTGCACGTCGTCAAGGGTCTGCTGCTGAACCTGGGTGTGCGCCATGACGAGTACACGTCTTTCGGCGGCTCTACGAATCCGCGACTGGCGCTGGTGGGTGAGCCCATCGAGGACACCGTTTTCAAGGCCCTGTACGGGACTGCCTTTCGGGCTCCCAACGCCTACGAGATCTCCGCCGGCGAGTTCGAGGGCACCAATGCCAACCTGACATTGATTCCCGAGGAGATCGAGACCTTCGAGCTGATCTGGGAGCAGGGCCTGGGTAAGAACCTGTTCAGCACCGTGGCGGCCTACCACTACGATTACAAGGAGATCACCGATGAGGAGGGCGTGGAAGAGGACGTGCCCCCCGAGGAGTGGATCAACGATGCCATCGAGTCGGTGGGCTTCGAGGTCGAGCTCGAACGACGCAGCCGATCCGGGGTGGCCGGTCGCTGCAGCTACAGCTTCAACGAGGCCACGGATCGTCTGCAGAATCCGCGCTGGAGTGATCCCAAGGGCTCCAAGCACATGGCCAAGCTCAACGTTGCGATCCCGGTACGGAACGACGCCACCCGGTTCGGCGTCGAGCTCCAGTACAACAGCAAGCGACGCACGATCATGCATGAGTGGGCCCCTGAGCACCTGCTGACCAACATCTCGCTGACCAACACCTCTCTGCTCTCGAACCTGCGCATCCAGGGTAGCGTCTACAACCTGTTCAACAAGTCCCATGGCCATCCGGGCACGTGGGGCGAGTACCAGGAAATTATCTGGCAGGATGGTCGTTCGTATCGGCTGTTCTTGACCTTCACCAACTAGCCATGGAGAAGGCCCATGAACGCATTACGGACATTGGTGGTTCTCATGAACCAGGAAGCAGTCAAGTCATGATGGTAGGCGCGACTCGAATCTCAATCTGCCGAACGCTCCCGGGGAGATCCCTGGTCGAGCGCGGTGGTCGGATGCTGCCCACCCTCGTCGTCGTCCTGTGCCTGCTGACCACCGGTCTGGCACGGGCTTATGCCGAGGATCGCTCCGTCGGCACCGAGGATCTGATCCGGTCGGCGATGATCTACAACTTCTGCAAGTTCGTGGAATGGCCCAGCGAGAGTGCGGACAAGCTCGTACTTGGCATACTGAGTGACGAGGGGTCCGCCCCCGATTTCTCGAGCATTGCCGGCAAGCTGGTGCAGGACGCCCACATAGAGATCCGCTGGGTACGATCCCGCGAGGATCTGGCCGGTTGCGACCTGCTGTTCATCGACAAGGGCCAGGAGAGTCTCCTCGTTGAAGCATTCGACATTGCTCATTCCCAGTCGGTTCTGACCATCAGCGAGATCGATGGATTCTGCTCCCAGGGCGGCATTATCCAGCTCGTGCATCGGCGTGGAAAGCTCCGGTTCTTCATCAATCGAACGGCTGCCGAAGAGTCCAATCTGACTCTCAGCTCTCAGCTGTTGAAGATGGCCAAGATCGTGGAAGGCGGCTGATTTGGGCTTCTCACGGGACTTGCCGATCCGCATCAAGCTACGCTGGATCCTGGCGATTTCCAATGTGCTGATCGTCGTTCTGCTCGGCAGCGCCATGGTGCGTCACGACCGAACCACCTTCCATGACCGCCTTTCTTGGGAGCTAAACGTCATCAACCGGATCGTCGCGTCCAACTGTGCGTCGTTGATGATCTTCGAGGACGACGAGTTCGCGAGCCAAACCCTGGCCGACCTGGGATTCCTGCCCATGATGCGCAGTGCGGTGCTCTTTCGGCAGGACGACACCATCTTCGCCGCCTGGGGAGACTCGACCCACTCGCACGCCGACCTGGCCGCCCAGATCAACCAGATCGAGCCCGTATTCGATTCCGGAGGCGTGATCCTCGCGCAGCCCGTGGTCTGGGACGGAGAACGGGCCGGCACCCTCGTTCTAGCCTATGACCTCCAGGAGGAAGCCCACCACACCCAGCGTCTGCTCACCTTCTTCGGCATCCTGAGCCTTCTGGCCATGCTCATATCCATGCTGGTCAGCGAGCGCCTGCAGCGCCTGATCTCCCGACCCATCTCCGACCTGGCCGCGGCGGCAAAGGCGGTCTCGGAAAAACAGGTCTATTCAGTTCGGGTCGAGGGTGAAGGCAAGGACGAAGTGGGCCAGCTCGTGGACGCCTTCAATGAAATGCTGGGGCAGGTCGACAAACGTGAGCAGGCCTTGATCCAGGCCAGCCGAGCCAAGAGCGATTTCCTGGCCAACATGAGTCATGAGCTGCGGACCCCCATGAACGGGGTCATCGGCATGGCCGACCTGCTGGCCGATTCGGATCTGGATCCGGAGCATCGCGATCTGGTCTCGTTCATCAAGACCTCCGCCGACCATCTACTGACGGTGATCAACGACATCCTCGACTTCTCGAAGATTGAAGCGGGCATGATGATCATCGAGGAGACGCCTTTCGAGTTGCGCCAGACCATCCGGGACATCCACTTCCTGAGCGGAAACCTGGCCCGGGACAAGAATCTCGATCTCGACTTCGAGGTGGATGCAAACGTGCCCCACTCGGTCGTCGGTGATGAGGTGCGGATTCGTCAGATCCTGATCAACCTGGTCGGCAACGCCGTCAAGTTCACCGAGACCGGAAGCATCCGCTTGTCCGTGACTTCCGTAACGTCCGGCGACACGGCTCCGCACCTGCGGTTCGCGGTCACGGACACCGGTGTGGGCATCGCTCCTGACAAACAAGCTCAGGTCTTCAAGCAGTTCACCCAGGCCGACTCGTCGACCACCCGTTCCTATGGTGGGACCGGACTGGGTCTGGCCATTTGCCAGCAACTCGTGGAATTGATGGACGGACAGATTGGTGTCGAGAGCTCCGAAGGCCAGGGATCGGAATTCTGGTTCGTACTGCCGTTGTCCGCCGCCGGAGCGGAACCGCAGACCCAATCTACCTACGGCAAGGTCGTTTCCAGCGCCAAGTCCTCGTTCAAGCTGCCGACCCGTTGCGAGGTCCTGCTAGCCGAAGACAATCCCGTCAATCAGATCTATGCCCGCAAGGTTCTCGAGAAGCTGGGCGTGACGGTAGACCTCGCGTCCAACGGCAAGGAAGCCGTGGCCAAGGTCCAGCAGAAACATTACGACCTGGTCCTGATGGACTGCCAGATGCCGGTGATCGATGGTTACGAAGCCACCCGTATGATCCGCAATCTGGGCGGCCGCTTCGCCGAACTACCGATCATAGCCCTGACGGCTTTCGCCTTGGCCGAGGACCGGGAAGTCTGCCTGGCCGCCGGGATGAACGACTACGTGACCAAACCCGTCAGCCGGACCATCCTCCAGGATGTGATCCTGCGCTGGACTACCGAAGCGGCGGTGCCAACCAGCCCCTAGACTGGGCTCGGCGGCGGCGCTACTCTTCCTCTCATCGAACATCACTGTTCAACCGTTCACCAAGGAGCCGCCATGCTTCGCTGCATCTTGCTCGTCGTTTGGGTCTGCGCCTACTTGCCTCCGGCTGTCGCGGCCCAGGACCCTGTCCTGGAAGTCGACCTCCACGAGATCCTGGCCCGCTTTCTGGCCACCAACTCCATGGCTCCCGGGATCAGTGCCCAGGTGACCTGTCCGCCACTGGGTCTGGATTGGTCCGGCGCAGTGGGAACGGTCTCGCGGGAATCGGACGAACCGTTGACGGTGATCAATACCTTCCGCATCGCCAGCAACACCAAGACCTATGTAGCTGCGGCGATCCTGCGGCTGGCCGAGCTGAATCGACTGGATCTGGATTCTTCCCTGGGTTCACACCTGCCGACCGACCAGGTCGATTTTCTTACCGCCGACGGCTACGACCTGAACGCCATCAACCTGCGGCAGGTTCTCAGTCACACCAGCGGGTTGCACGAGCACTGCCACGACGAACGCTACGGCGATGCCATCGTCGCCGATCCCCAACATCAGTGGACCCGGTCCGAGCAGATACGCCAGCTGGTGGACTGGGAGGATCCCGCCGGCCAGCCGGGCGAGGGGTACTTCTACTCCGACACGGGATACGTGATGCTGGGCGGAATCATTGAACGAATCACGGGGCAGAACCTGGGGGCGGCTGTTCGGGACCTGTTGGACTACCCGGGCCTGGGTTTGAACGTTACCTGGTGGGAAACCCTTGAGGTCCCACCGGCGGCGGCGGGGACCCGAGCGCACCAGTACTTCGGAGATCACGATACCAGTGACTGGAATCCATCATTCGACCTGTACGGCGGCGGCGGCATCGTCACAGACACCCTCGAGCTGGGTCGATTCATGCGCTTGTTGCTCAAAGGCGACGTGCTGAAACAGGACGCCAGCCTGGCGGCCATGACCGGCGACGGCACCGCCAGCTACCGGCTGGGTCTGATGAGCATGGAGCTGGGCGGACATCAGGTCTGGGGGCACCAGGGTTTCTGGAATACTTTCGCCTTCCACGTTCCCTCCCTGGATCTGACGGTATCCGGCTGTATTCTCAACCACCACGCCGAGAACGGCAAGGTGCTGGCGGCCGAACTCATCGAGCGAGTTTCTCGAGCTCGACAATGAGCCCGGGAGAGTTCCAGGTAGCCGCCTCAGCCTTCGACCCTGGGAGGCAAGTGCTCACGGAAGAAATCCCGCATGGCCCGTTGCCAGCGTTCGAAACTGGCCCCCTGCAACCAGTGGTGCTGTCCCGGTAGTACGACCAGCTCGACATCCTTGCCCGCCTCGATGAAGGCCGAGATCATACGCATGGTGTGGCCGAAGGGGGTGTTGCGGTCGGAGGTGCCGATCGTCAGCAGCAGATCGCCCGCCAACCGGCCAGCCAGGGGCAGGCAATCGGCAGCCGTATAGGCCTCGGGATTGTCGGCGGGCTGGCGCAGATAAGGCACCACCGGCGCATCGGCACTGGTCGCCAGGTCCACTACCGGCGCACTGCAAACCCCTACCTTGTAGAACTCCGGAGCCATGAGCATGGCTCGGAGCGTGAAATAGCCTCCCCAGGATTTACCGTGAACGCCCACCCGATCCAGGTCGAGCCAGGGCCGGGTGCGGGCCAGGTCGCGCAAGGCCGCCACATGATCGGGAATCTCGATCTGGCCCAGCCGGCCATACACCGCGTCCTGGTAGGCCTTGCCAATGTCGGCAGTACCGGGGCTGTCGATGATCACGACAACGTAACCCAGCTGGGACAGGGACAGGGCGGTGTCGCCATACTCGCCGGCGACGAATCGCCGCGGAACGATCATCCACTGGGGCCCGGCATAGATGACCTCGATGACCGGATACTTCAGCTCCGGATCGAATCCCGGCGGCAGATAGATGGCGCAGAAGCAATCGCTCTTGCCGTCGGCGGCCTTGGCCACCGCTCGGAACGGAGCCTGCCAGCCCAGGTCATCCAGTCGCGATATGTCGGCCCTGGCCAGCTCGCAAACGAAAGTGCCATCGGCACGCCTGAGCACCGCCGCCGGTGCCCGATCCAGGTCGGAATGGTTGTCCACGAAGCAGCTGAAATCCGGAGCCAGGTGTATCCGGCGGCGGCCGGGATTCTCGGTCAGCTGCTTGAATCCCTTTCCGTCCAGCCCCACCCGACACAGTTGTCGGCTCGTCGGATCATGGACATCCGGTCGCGCCTTGAAGTAGACCCACCCCTCTTCGGCGTCCACACCTTCGACCCAGACGACAGGGAAGTCAGCCTGGGTGAGCTGTCGTATCTGGGCGCCGTCGTAGCGGTACAGGTACAGATTGTGATATCCGTCTCGTTCGCTGAGCCAGATGAAGTGCTCGCCGTCACCCACGGGAGTATAGTAGTGCTCGATCATGAACGAGGCAGCCAGACCGTCGATGAACGTGTCGCTGTGTTCGGTGATGATCGGGCGCGCCCGTCCCGTCCCGGGATCCACGGCGATCAGATCCTGGCGGGTCATGATCCGGTTGATGCGCATGGCCAGTAGTTCGCCGGTACCCGGCACCCAGCCCAGGGGGTACCAGTAGGGCTCGGCCAGGGTGGGCTGGAGCTGCGCCTGAATCACGGCGCCACCCGAGTGGTGTACCAGATGCAGCGTGCTGCCGATGCGCGGCTGACCAGCCTGGTTCGCCGGCTCCCGGCTGACCGGAGCCCCGGGGTCAAACCAGTCCACGATAGGAATCGACGGCGCCACTCCCAGATCCCAGCGGGGAAAAGCCAGCCAGGACCCGTCGTCGGACCAGATGGCCCCGTACAGGGACCAGGGTTGGTCGTCGGATCCGTCGTCGGTCACTTGCACGGGGTTCGATCCATCGACAGTTTGCAGCCAGAGGTTGTTTTCGCGAATCACTGCGACCACCCCTGCAGGGCCCGGTAGGTTCTCCGGCGGCAAGGATTCGCCGGCCGACGCCGGTGCGACAGCAGTTTTGGATTCGCTCAGAACGTAGGTATCGAGATTCAGGGAGTACCGTTTCTCGCCCACTTCGAAGGAAACGGCCTGCAGGGAATCATCCACGGTGAAGACCGCAAACGGCAGACCGGCGCCGACCGGCAGGTCAGAGGCCGTTGCAGCCAGGGCTTCGCGCACTCGTTGCGCGTCGATCAGCGGCTTTTGCGCTCCTGAGACCGGATCCACGAGCAGGGCCTGGAGTTCGGTACCTTCGCCGGTCGTGTACCAGAAACGCCCATCCGTCAGCCAGTGAGGCTGCACGCTGCCGCCTCTCACCAGGGACGCGAAATCGAAATACGTCTGGTAGCGATCGTTGCGCTCGGTGTCGGTCAGGTCGGCTGCAGATCCGACCCCCGCCACCAACGCGGCAGCTGTCAACAGGAACAGGACTCGTCGCATCATCAGGAAACCTCCGCTTCGGGAGCGATGCCGCGCATGAAGAGATCGATGTAGGAATTCACAAATCGGTCGGGATCGAAATCGCCCAGTTCGTCGTCGGAGCACAGCACTCGGTTCATCAGGGCGCGCAACGAGAATGCAAACTGACTGAGACAGGTCATGGGATCGAGCCCGGGCCGGATCGATCCGTCGGCCTGGCCGGAACGGAACTCCACGTTCATCGCCTCGATCAACGGGTCGATCACTTCCCGGTGTCGTCGTTCTACGTCCTCACCCACCGCCCCGCGGTCCAGGCCGCGATAATCCCGGAACATCTGCATGTGCACCGTTTCGGGATGGGCTCGGGCGTGGGCGTAGTAGCTCTCGGCCCAGAGGCGGATACGCTCGTGGCCGGTCTTGCCGGCGGCCATGGCCTGCTTCTGGAATTCCCAACGCTCCGCGATGTCGTCGACGAACACATTCAAGCTGAGGTCCGCAGCGCTGGCGAAGTAAGCGTAAAGGGTTCGCCGTGTGCACCCCGCAGCCCGGGCCACGTCCTCCATGGTGGTGTTCTCCACGCCGTTGGCGGCGTAGAGACTGCGCGCCTCGGCCATCAGACGCTGGCGGCGGGCTTGCTTGTTGGCAGCGCGTTTGCTCATGGACTGTCCTTTGTTCATGGACGACCTGGGATTGGCCTGGCGAGGAACGATTACGACAACGATGCACAATAGTTACACGCCATGTATACCTTTATTTAAAGCCATGGAGCACACGGTCGATCGGGCAGGGTTCAACAAGATGCAGACAGAGAGGCTGGCATCATCACAAATATAAGCAAATAGGTCAGTTACAAGGAATCCCGCCCCGGGTCGGGGCAGAGTGCGTCAGGCCGCACCTGACCCGTCAGATCACCGGCGTTTCCTACTCTCCCCAGCGCGGCGACAGGTCCACCTTGACACCCAGATGATCACACACCCGCTGAACGATGAAATCTACCAGGTCCGATACACTCTGCGGTCGATGATAGAAACCGGGAGCCGCCGGTATCACGAGAGCTCCGAGGGCGCTCAAGCGCGCCAGATTCTCCAGATGATGGGTGGACAACGGCGTCTCCCGGGGCACGACGATCAGGGGGCGCCTCTCCTTCAGACAGACATCAGCCGCACGCAGCAGCAGGCTTTCGCTGGTGCCGGCGGCGATGCGCCCTACCGTGCCCATGGAGCAGGGCACGATGACCAGGGGGCCGCCCTTCGCCGAGCCACTGGCCAGCGGCGCGGTGAACTCGGTCTGGCTGAACACCTGCAGCTCGCCCGGACCACTCTTGTGTAGCCGGGCGACCAGTTCGCCCACCGTACTATCCAGTTCCACCGGCGCAGTCTGGTTGACCGCAGACGAGGCTACCAGATTCACATTGTGGCCAGCCTGCAGCAACACCTCGACGAGCCGCACCCCATAGACCAGCCCACTGGCGCCGGTCCAGCCCACACCGATAGCCGGTAGGTTCACTGTGGCTGTTGGCTGCCGGTTGCTCCCGGTCATGGCTGCCTCCCGCCGACGATATGGGCGATACCCAGGGTCTGTCGTTCGACGAACGTATCGATGAACTCGTACTCCCCCAGCAGGGCGGCGAACTCGACCGGAGTCAGGAACTCCTCCATGCTACTGGGCAGATAACTGTAGGCTGCGCGATCCCGGCCCACCAGCTTGCCCACCAGGGGAATCACGGTATTCAATCCGAAGCGGATCGGTGCCGGCACTCCCCGGTGCTGGCCGATACCCCGGCGATCGTCGCGAAAGAACTCCAGCACCAGCAACTGGCCACCGGGACGGAGCACCCGGGCGATCTCGGCCAGCCCCCGTCTTACATCGGCGAAGTTGCGTACACCGAAGCCCACGGTCACCGCATCCACCGAATTCTCGCGGAATGGCAGGTTCATGGCATCGGCCGCCGCCAGTTGCAAATGCACAGCACCCTCCTTGCCCCGGCTCCCCTGAAGCATCTCGGGGCAAAAGTCGGCCGCGATCCAGGTGCGACCCCTCTCGGCCTGCACACAGGCCAGGGCGAGATCGCCGGTGCCCGCGCACAAGTCCAGTACCTCCCAGGCATCGGTATCCAGGCGTCGAGCCACCTGGCGGCGCCAAGCGCGATCACGATTCAAGCTCAGCAAGTGGTTCATCAGGTCATAGACGCCGCTGATGCGAGCGAACATGGAACGCACCTGGCGGCCGTGGACCCGGCTGTCGCGAACGGACCAGGTCTCGTGGTCTCTTCCGTGGACTTCCTGGAAGTCGCTCATGACCCGTCCTGCAGCCGGGACAGCAGATCGGTCCACTTCCGGTCGACCATCTTCTTGGTGCCTGCGTCCATCTCCACGATGGGAGGCCACTCCCGTTCGAAGCCCTGCTCGCCGTGGAGCTTGCGGGTCGCATCGATGCCCATCTTGCCGCCGTAGCAGGCCAGATTGGTAGTGTGGTCCAGCTGGTCTACCGGCCCCTCGGAGAAGAACGTGTCGCGGGCGGGGTCGACGGCATTGCTGACCCTCCACAGGACCTCGGTCATGTCGTGGACGTCGACGTCCTCGTCGACCACGATCACAGCCTTGGTGAACATGATCTGGCCCGTGCCCCACAGGGCCTGGCAGACCTTACGGGCGTGGCCCGGGTAGCGCTTGCGGATGCTGATGATCACCAGGTTGTGGAAGCAGGCGGCCACCGGCAAGTGGTAGTCCACTACCTCGGGCAGCGGAATACGCAGCAGGGGCAGGAACAGCCGCTCGGTGGCCCAGCCCAGCCAACCGTCCTCCATGGGCGGCCGGCCCACCATGGTCGTCAAGTAGATGGGATCGCGTCGGCTGGTGATGGCCGTCACATGGAAGACCGGAAATTCCTCGGCCAGGCTGTAGAATCCGGTGTGGTCGCCGAAGTCCCCCTCTAGCTGCCGCTCGCCGGGCTCGACGTAGCCCTCGATGACGAAGTCGGCCTCCGCAGGCACTTCCAGATCACAGGTCACGGCTTTGGTCATGGCCACCGGCGCTCCGATCAGGAAGCCGGCAAACAGAGCCTCGTCGATATCCGGTGGCAACGGCGCCGTGGCCGCATAGGTCAGCACCGGCGGACCGCCGATGGCTACGCAAACCGGCATCCGCTCGCCCCGTTTCTCGTACTCGGCGTGGTGGGCAGCGCCGGTCTTGTGAATCTGCCAGTGCATGCCCGTGGTGCGTCCATCGAAGACCTGCATGCGATACATGCCGATATTGCGGCGCCCGTTCTCCGGATTGCGAGTGATCACCAGGGGCGTGGTGATATAGGGCCCTCCGTCACCGGGCCAGGTCGTCAGTACGGGCATCAGATCCAGCAAACCGCGCTCCTGCAATGCTTCGCCCTGAACGACCACTTCCTGGCAGGGACCCTTGTCAACGCTGCGCGGTACGGCATCTCCCCAGCTCTTGAGCTTGCCCAGCATACGGACCTTGTCCCACAAACCCTCGGGAGGCCCCAGATTCAAGGGTTCCTCGATCTTCGCCACCGCTTCGTCCAGGGTCTCGGAACCCAGAGCCCAGGCCATGCGCTGCTTGCTGGCGAACAGGTTGATCAAAAGGGGTACCGGTTTGCCGTCGACAGTCCGGGCGGTTTCGCTGCGCCCGACCCGTTCGCTGCCGATTCCCGGTACCGGATTCTCGAACAGTAGCGCCGGGTACTCACCGGCCTTGACGAATCGATCGGCGATCTCGGTGACCTCCAGCACCGGATCCACCGGCTCACTGATACGGATGAGTTCGCCGCGGTCTTCGAGAAAACGCACGAAGGATTGCAGATTCTGGACTGGGATCTCACTGGCCATGGGGAGGGACCTCAGAAGTTGGACTGCTCGAGAAACATCAACCCCCGCGCGGTCTCGGCGGCGAGGGTCCCAGCAACGTAACAGAGGGGTGCAGCAGCGGCAAGAGGCTGCACACCGCGTGCGCAAAAAGCGAATGACCGACAGCAAGCTGTCGGCCATAACCTATGTAAAGCGGCCCCGGTACAAGGGGGAACGAACACCAAGGCCGCTAATCGAGGCATCACCTCGTCGGTTGCGAAGGCCTGCCCTGGCTCTAGTGCGCAAGTCCCTCACGTCGACAGCTTACGATTATCCGTGACGGCCCACAAATTCATTAATATAATGATTGTATTAGCAATTCTAATACGCCACGACAATACCGGGCGTGTTTGATACTGATTGGCGGCCCCTGATCCGGGCTGTTGTTTTTAGACCATTGTGAACCGACCGGGAGCCGCCCATGCATCTGTCCACCCGTCAGCTCGCCGCCTTTGTCGAAGTTGCCCGCACCCTGAGTTTCACCAAGGCCGCCCGGCGCCTGAATGTCACTCAGTCGGCTCTCTCCCAGCGCATCCGCAAACTGGAAGAGGAACTGGGCGCGGCATTGCTGATTCGCTCCCATAACGGTGTGCGGCTGACCGACACCGGTTGGCGGATTCTGCGTTTCTGCGAAGCCCGTAAAATTCTCGAGGAAGAGATCGTGGCGGATCTGTCGTCGGACAAGCCGGGCGAGCTGGCCGGACTGATCCGAATAGCCGCTGATTCCTGCATCCTGCGTCCGGTCCTCATACCCGTGCTCGCGCCGCTGTTGCGAGCGAATCCTCTGGTCCAATGCGAGCTGATCATCGCCGAGGGTAGAGATTTACCCCAGGTCCTGAAGCGGGGAGAAGCGGATTTCGTGATCATGGACCGCTGCCTCGACTGGTCCGCCCTGACCACCACTTCCCTGGGCAAGCAGGTCTATCTGGCCATCGAAAGTGCCCAATACCCCACTCGCAAGGAGATCTACCTGGATCTCGAGCCGGATGATCGGATCACCGAGCTGTTCTTCCAGCACCAGACGCGGCCCGTGCCCGCATACCGGCGCTCCTATCTTTCTGATGTTTTCGGTATTATCGACGGTGTGGTCAACGGTCTGGGTCGCGCGGTGGTGGCCCGCCACCTGATCCGCAATGTCAGCGGATTGCGAATCCTGCGGCGATACCGCCCTTGGACCGTCACAGTCACCGCACACTACTACACCCAGCCCTACTACACTCGACTGCATCAAGCCGTGCTGGAGATCCTGAAACAGGACTTCGGCAAAGTACTGCAGCAGAAGTAGCCTCAATCCCTGCGGCCACTGTCACAAATCCTGGTTTCTTTTTGCGGAATCCTGTAATCAAGAGCGGCTCTATCCGGTCGATATTCAGGAAGGACCCGGAATGCCCATGGTATCCGGTGCCTTCGCCACCGGTTTGGAGTGGGCCGGACAAGACTACTCCGTGAAGGAAGGGAACCTGGAGGGAAGATGTGCAACTGGTAGATCAATCTATCATGGTAGAACTGACGGCGTCGGGGAGATTGCCCTCTCCCACGGGAGTGGCGTTGACGATCCTGGATCTGACCCGGGACCCCAACACCAGTACGGAAGACATGGCTCTGGTGCTCAAGGGAGACCCCTCCCTCACCGGCCAGATCCTCAAGTACGCCAACAGCGCCGACTCGGGCGCCCGCAACGAGATCACGTCCATCAACGACGCTCTGGTGCGCCTGGGCATGAGCATGGTGCGCCAACTCTGCCTGGGGTTCTCCGTCCTGTCCAACGCCCGGAGCGGGCCTTGCGAGAGCTTCGACTACCAGCATTACTGGAAACACTCCCTGGCCCAGGCTGTCAGCTGCCAGTCCTTGACCAAGCGCATCCCTTCGGTGACTCCGGACGAGGGATTCACCTGCGGACTTCTGTGCGGCATCGGGCGCCTGGCCCTGGCCAGCGTCTACCCCCAGGACTACGGCAGCATCATGAAGCGCCTGGCCGACGGAGATCGCCACCGACTGCGAGCTTTGGAGCAAGAAGTTCTTTCCATCGATCACAACCAGGTATCTACGGTTCTGTTCGAGGATTGGGGTCTGCCCGAGTACTACCAGATCGCCGTAGCTCGTCACGAGACCATTGAGCTGGACGAGATGCCCAAGGGCGCCGGTCGCAAGGAGCGCGGCCTGAAACTTGCGGGGCTGCTGCAGGTCTCGACCCTGGCTGCCAACATCTGTCTCGAGTACGGACCGAAGCGTCACGAGATGGTGCTGGAGTTTCTGAGCATCGGCGACCAGCTGGGCTTCACTGAAGAGAACTGGATCCAGCTCTACGACGATACCATGGCCGAATGGTCCCGCATGGGAGACGTGCTGGATATCCTGACCAGCAGCGTACCGGCCATGGAGGCCCTGGTGGCGCGGGCCCGCCAGTATCGGCCGGCCGATTCGGGTCCGAGCGGAACCGAGGAAGCCTCCGGCCAGGACGATCCTACCTCGAATCAAGTGAATGAGGGCGCCGATGGCCAAGATACCACGGTGCAGATCGATGGAACTGATGAAGCCGAGGCCCAGGGCCTGGAGATCTTGCTGGTGGCGGAGAATGTCGCTGATCCGGGAATCCTGCAAGAAACGCTGGTCGGCGCGGGGCACCGTCTGAGCACCGCCAGCGACGGGCGCGAAGCCCTCACACTGGCTCTCAAGTCCAACCCCCAGATGATTCTGACGGACCTGGATCTGGCTGAGCTGGACGGGTTCGAGCTGTGTCGAACGTTGCGACAATCCCGCCAAGTCGGCGGCGTATACCTGATCGTCATGTCCAGCAGCGTCGACGGCGACGCCATGGTCGAAGCCTTCGAGGCCGGAGCCGACGACTTCCTGCTCAAGCCCCTGGACCAGCGGGTCCTGACCGCCCGTCTGGGTGCCGCCCGCCGTCTCATCGAACTGCAGGAACAGGCCGCCCGGAATCAGGAGGAGATCCGAGTGACCGTCGCCGAGTTGGGTATCGCCAACCGCCGCCTCCAGTTGATGGCCCTGGAAGATCAGTTGACGATGCTGCCCAATCGGCGAGCCGGATTAAACTATCTGGAGAAGGAATGGGCCCGGTCGGTGCGTACCGACGAGCCACTGCTGGTGATGGTTCTGGATATCGACCATTTCAAGAACGTCAATGACACCTGGGGCCATGACGCCGGCGACGTGGTGTTGCAGGAAACGGCTCTCGTTCTCAGGGACCAGATGCGCACCAGCGATACGGTTTGTCGTTTCGGGGGTGAAGAGTTCCTCGTGATCTGCCCCAACGCCGATGTGGAAGTGGCGAAGGTGCTGGGCGATCGATTGCGCGCCGCCATACAGGACCACAATATCGAGATGGAGAACTTTCGGGGATCGGTGACCGTTTCGGTGGGAGTGGCGGTTCGAAGTGCCGATCACGAGTCACCCAAGGATCTGATCAAGGAAGCGGATCAAGCTCTCTACGCAGCCAAGGAGGCCGGACGAAACCTGGTCTGTATCGCCGCCTCCGACTAGCCCGGATCAGCCTTTGGCCTCGAAGCGGCGGCGAATCTGCAGGTGGTAGTCGGCCAGTGATTCCAGGTTCTGATCCACATCCAGCACGGCCAGTGCCTGTTCGTAATCCTCCGGATGGACGTGCATGATATAGCGGTAACCACCGCGTCCGTCGGTGATACCATTGCTGCTCGAAACATTGATCTCGGCATCGCAGAGCTTCTGGTGAATGGTCACCAGCGCCCCCAGTTCGTCGTCACCGTGTACCATGAAAGCGTGATGGGGGCCTACCAACCGCAACCCCGCGCTGCGGGCCAGATCACCCAACCAAGTGGCATTCAGAGGGTATATGACCAACTGCGTGCGGTCGCGTCCAACCGGAAACGCATTGAAGGCCAGCAAATTGACCTCTTCATGGGCCAACGTCTCGAGAAATTTGCATCCCTGGCCGGGTTTGTCGTCCACGGTGGTGTAGTAGTAGTCTACGGAGTAGATATGGGCGGCCATGGCTGCCTCCTTCATTTGCGGCATGCTGCCGTGCCGTTCGAGATCGCGTGGGGTACGATCCCGATAATGGCGTCTCGTCGCCGAGCGATCATGGCTGCCGCGTGAAGGAGGTCTGGGTAGCGACCCAGGCCGCCGATCACTTTCGATGTCCGTCTCGATGGTCTGTGCGCCGCGACCGACATGTTCCCGGAATATCCTGCCGGGATTTCAGACTACGAGTTCACCGGATAAAAGGTTCGCATCCCGAATTCGGGACGGGCCCACCTAAGGGCTCCTTTATTCTAGCATAGATCAGGAAAAAACACAACCAGATCAAAGTAACTGATTATCAATTAACCGGTTGGGCGTTTCAAGACCGCCTCCACCACGCCGTGTTGTTCGTCGGTGCCGTTGCCGTGCCGATGTATCTCCCCCAACCCCTCCCAGTGGTGAATCGCATTCCAGCTCAGGAACAGCTGCCGTACCTCGCCTCGGCCCAGAAAAAGTCGATAAGTGCTCCCGTCGCGACTTCGAAAACTACGCAATCCCAACCGCTCCCAGCGTTCCAGCATCAGATCGAAGTTGGGATCATCCACGTGCCAGGCGGTCAGGAAAAGGGCGCCGCCGGGCCGGGTCCAGGCACTGAGACGGGAGATCAGAGAAGCGGCATTGGCGGGGTTGAGCATCTGTAGCAGGCCAAAGCAGAGCACGGCGTCGAAGAGCCCATCGGGCCGATAATCGAGAAATGAGGTCTGCTGCAGGTCCAGTTCGAGGCCTTCGCTGCGGGCCCTATCGCCGGCCGTCTCGATGGCCACCCGGGAGGTATCCAGACCGGTGACACGGCACCCCAGACGAGCCAAGGGCAGGGCGTTACGGCCCTGCCCCACGCCGATATCCAGCACCGATGCACCGGCGGGCAGTAATTCACCGTACCGCTTCAGCAGATGCGATTCCCGAGCCCCGAACCAGTCGGCTTGCCCGTAGACTTGATCGTAGTTCTCGGCCAACGGTCAGTCTCCGCTGATGAAACCTTTCAACATTCCTCCACCCAGGCCGCCGGCGCCCCGGTGCTGGCCTCGATTCTTCCCCACTGCGGCGACGAGCCGATCGGCCAGACGGCTGAAAGGCAAGGTCTGGAAATAGACCCGGCCCGGACCGCTCAAGGTGGCCAGGAAGAGGCCTTCGCCCCCGAATAGGGCGTTCTTGAACCCACCCACGAACTGAATATCGTAGTCCACCGACGGCTGCATCGCCACCAGGCACCCTGTATCCACCCGTACAGTTTCCCCTGCAGCCAGGTCCTTGGCCACGACGGTTCCGCCGGCGTGGGCGAAGGCAAGGCCGTCACCTGTCAGCTTCTGCAGGATGAAGCCCTCGCCGCCGAAGAGTCCGGCGCCCAGCTTCTTGGTGAATGCCACCGAGATATCGGTACCCTTGGCCGCACACAGAAAAGCATCTTTCTGGCAGAGCATGGTACCGCCCAGTTCACCCAGGTGCAGGGGCACGATCCGGCCGGGATAGGGTGCCGAGAACGCCACCTTGGCCTTGCCCTGACCTGCGTGGACGAAGCTGGTGATGAAGAAGCTCTCCCCGGTGAAGGCGCGCTTCAGACCGGCGAACACGCCGCCGCCGGTACCGGTGTCCATCTGGATGTCCTGTTCCATGTACAGCATGGCTCCGGCTTCGGCCTGGACCGCCTCGCCGGGATCCAGTTCCACCACGACGGCCTGCATGTCGTCGCCGATGATCTCGTATTCGATTTCGTGTGCCACGTTGTTGTCCCTTCCCCCCGGCGCCTGCCTGTGGCTGCCGGTCAGGTGGTTTGATGCGCTTTGACGATTGATCACGGTACCCGGCTCGGCTGCAAATGATTCGGGTATACTTAAGCCGTGAAGTGGTCACCGGCAACCCGATTCAAGGGCAGGACCATCGAGAATCTACGCATCCATGTGTTACGGTGTTTGCCCGCGCAGGTCCCCGTGAGTTATCATTGTCCCACCATGAATACACTCAGGATCCACGGACCCGTATATCTTCTGTTGCTGGTCATCGTCCTTACCGCCTTCGGAAAGCTGACGCAGACTGCTCTTTGGGATCCGTTGGACGCTCAGATCCTCTGCGACGCCCATGTCCTGAGCCAGGACCCGGCCACCATGTTCGGCCACCTGGGTTTCTACTTCAGTCAGCCTGTGCTCCAGCTGGCCTTTCTGGCCGAGTATCGCTTGTTCGGTCTGGAACCGGCGGGCTACATCTGGATCAATCTGTTCATCCACACCGCCAACTCCTTTGTCATCTACATGCTGGTCAACATGCTCTTTCCCCACCAGAAGAAGGCGTTTCTGGCCTCGCTGCTTTTTGCCCTGGGGGTCGGTAGTTACGGCAAGGTGTTCATGGCAGTGCACCAGCTCGAGACCTTGCTGCTGGCGTTGTTCCATCTGCTGGTGCTCTACTTTTTCATCCGCAACGATTTCAGACGGGACGGCAGTATTCGCTCGTCGCTCTTCGCCCTCGGTCTGGTCCTGTTCCTGATGACCGGCTTGACCAAGGCGGCCTCGTTCTCTTTGATCGGCGTTCTCATCGCCTACAAGGCGTTTTTCTACAAGAAGCGGGCGGGAAGGTCGATTCTGTCGGCGGATCTGTTGGTCTTTGTGGTGGTGGGTATTCTTTTCTACACAGCCCAGAGCCTGTGGGGATTCCGGGAGCCCGCGGTGTTCCAGGATCCGGATTCGGTCCATCGCTTCGACTGGATCTCGTTCAAGAATATCTTCCGTTATCTGAACCTGATGTTCTTCCCCATGCAGCGCAGTCCCATTCTCGAGGATTCCGCCACCTGGGTGGTGTGGGTCTTCCATGCTCGGACCGTGATCCGCGTCTTCCTGTCGCTGGCCATCATCGCCTACAGTTTCTTCGGCTTCGTATTCGGTAGTCGAGCCGTGCGCTTCTTCATCGCCTGGACCTATATCACGCTGCTGCCGTTCACAGGCATCACCGACACCGGCGAGTGGCTCAACCTGAGTCACCTTTACCTGACCTCCCTGGGCTTCTGCGTCATCCTGGCGGCAGGCACCACTGGTACGAGCGGCCTGTTGAGTCGGCGGCGCTGGCGGCGATATGTGCCCTATGTCGTGCCCCTGGCGTTCATTCTGGTATCGATCACTTTGACCTACAAGTTGAACGAGCGGCATCGGCGAGTCGCCGAGACGCCGGCGGTCGTACAGATGCGCGCCGACCTGGTCAGCAGTTGTCAACCGACGGCCGAAGTCCCCTAGGCGACTCCCACCTTGACCCGGTCACATTTGTTTGACAGCATGATCGTCCAGTGACGAGATACGTCCGCTATCAATGAGGGGATTGAACATGGAGTCATTGAAATGCCGGCGAGCAGCCGTCGGTCCGGTCTGCCGGGTTCTTATTTTTTGGCTGGCGATGATCATTCCCTCAGTCGCCTTCGGCGCTGCGTCGGGACATTGTTGCGACAATGAGTGGGAGTTCACTCCCATCTGGATCGGCACCGATCCGGTGATGACCTTCGAACAGATCGCTTCCTACTGTGCCCCGATCCTGTGGTTCAGCCCTGACGAGCCCAACCTCGAGAAGACCGAGGGCAAGGACATCCGCATCCCCAGCGCCTTTCCTTTCCAGGAGCAACCGGAGGCGCCGGTGGTCTACTATCGCGTCCGTACCTTGCTGGTCCGCGCCGACACCGACGACGAAGTATTTCGACAGGAAGATCCCGCCCGGGTGGAGACGGTGGTCGATCTGCGCCAGGTCGGTGGCATCGATCTCGATTACTTCTTCTACTATCCGTCCGAAGAAGGTCTGGGTGCCCACAAGCACGATGTCGAAGCCACGTTCCTGAAGGTCTACGTGTCACGCTGTCTGAACTGCACCGACGAGCAGCATTACGCCCTTTTTGTAGAGCGAACCATCGCCAAGGCCCACGGCATCCAGTGGTACGACAACACCCTGGTCACCGACCGGTACGCCCACTTTCCGATGACCCTGCTGGTAGAAGAAGGCAAGCACGCCAGCTGCACGGACAAGAACAGCGACGGGATCTACACTCCCACCTTCGACGTGAACCGGCGTATCAATGACGCCTGGGGCATCCGGGACATCATGCGTTCGGGCGGACTCTACGCCGGTGGTTTCCAGGCCTGGATGGCCAAGACCCGCCGGCCCGAACACCGGGTTTTCCCTCCGCTGCCGGCGGATAGCCCCCTTCGCGACGACTACACCGAGAACGGAGTGTATGCCGCCGACAACGCCATCTACGAGGTACGTCCGTTCCCGCGCTCGGAGGAAGTGGTGGACGATCCCAAGCTGGTGCCCTTTATCGCCGACAAGGGCAGCGAGGACTGGCCGGAAATCGTACCGGACACGGACCTGCACAAGTTCGGCCGCTGGCTGGATGAGGAGCGGTTCATCAACTCCCTGTCCATCGCCTACCGCTACGACGGGCTCAATCACGGCTCACGCGACCACACGGGCGGCATCTCTTTCATTTTTCCCCTGTTGGTGGTCAAGAACATCTCCGATCCCATCGGCGGAGGTTGGTTCGTCAACCGTCTCTACTTCAAGGACAAGAAGCTGCGGGACATCTCCTGGAACATTCTCTACACCACCAGCGCCAGCCGCTGGGTCGACGGCTACTTCACCTTCGGCTGGGAGTGGGATCGGGACGACGAGAGCAATCTGCACACCGACATGATGACGGAGACGGGCATCAAGTTCCGCCTGAACATGAGCCACACGCCGCTGAAGTTCCTCGGCGCCCTGGGCACCGACTTCTGGGGGGTGCGCATCGGCATCAAGAACAAGGGCATCTTCAACTGGGACGCCATCGGCTATGCCTTGGAGGTTGGTGCAGGGGTCTGGTAGGCGGCGTACGAACGTCCGGCAGGCGTCGCATCGGCGGCTGAAGCCTGATCACAGAACAATGCCCCCGGTGGCGCGAGTCACCGGGGGCATCTCGTTTCCGGGTGATCGGTCAGCGCACCAAGGTCATGGATTTGACCAGCGGCATCCCGTCCACCTCGAGTCGGGCATAGTACCGGCCCGAGGCGACGCCCCGTCCGTGGCTGTCCTGGCCATTCCAGACGGCGGCCTGGGGACCTGCTTCCATCCACCCGCTGGCGAGAGTACGTATCAAGTACCCCTTCAGGTCGTAGACCTTTAGCGAGACCTGGGATCGCGCCGGCAGGCTGAAGCGCAGTTCCGTTCGCGGATTGAAGGGGTTGGGCACCGCGCCGGTGAAGACCGGAATCTGAGGAAGAACACCCGCGCTGCTGGTACCGGTCACGGTCAGTTGCAGCGGTATCGTCTGGGTGCCGGCCAAACGATCGTTGGAAAAGATCTGCAGCTGCGCCTCATAAACATCCGCCAGAAGATTCGCGGCGTTGAAGTGAACTTCGACCGGCAAGGTGTCTCCGGGCTGGACCCGGCCGAACCACGGATCGCAAGAAACCCATTCGACCAGTGGCACGGGATTACAACGTACGGCCAGACCCGAATGCAGGTAGGCTCCGTCGTTGTACGCCACCTGGAGGCCGTCGCTGCCGTCGGCGTTCTCCAGGCCCACAGTACAACTGGCGGGGTTGTTCACCAGCGCGTACTGGAAGACGACAGTGCCGTCCACGTAGAGGATGGCCTGAAAGGTCTCCGGCGTCGAAGTGCCGTCGCGATGGACATTGTCCCAGGTGACAATGAAACGCCCGTTTTCGGGTTCGTTCTTGAAGTAGACCTCACCGCTCCCGGTGGCCGGGTTCAGATCGTCCCAGAACGGCGCGACGAAACCGTTGGGCTGCGCGCCCAGTGGGATGGCCCGATTGAAGTAGGCCGGTGCGGTGGTAACGAAGCTCATGAACCCGTTGGAGCTGATATTCGTTTCGTCATAGAACTCGCCGTAGAACGGGAACGGGAAGCCGGTATCCACCTCCAACGCCATCTCCTCGTTGCCCAGTCCCAGTGCCTGACCGTCGGTTGTGATGTCGATCCAGTCGTACACGGGACCACCGGGATCATCGCTATCCTGCCAGGTGTAACCCCAGTCGTCCGGGCCTCCAGAGGCCTCGGCACCCTGCGCGGGATAGATGGCGAAGTCCAGCGGGAAGTCACCATCGTTGGTCACATTGAGCGTCGAGGTGTTCGTGCCGCCTTCCGGAACCGTCGCCTCGATGGAGTTCACATCCAGCTCGATGATGGCCCGGGGCTCGGTGCCGGTGGGCGGAAGGCTGATATCGTCGAGCCACACCATCGGGATGCCGATGGCGAACGCCTGCCGCAACTGTGTCCATCTGAAGCTGTGGTGGCCCTGGGGCACGTCCACGGTGAAGGTTGACCAGGGTACGTCTCCGGTCCAACTGCCCCGAAGATCATCGTCCATGTAGAATTCGAAATAGTCGATCTCCGGATAGTTGTCCGCAACGCGGAAGCGGAAGGTCAGCTGACCGGCCTCGGCGGCGAAGAACTCCAGATCCAGGCTCGACTGGACGCCGGGCGACAGTTCCGGTGAATGGACACTGAACAATCCCGAGAACGGCTCCGATTGGTCCACGATCCACGGGGTTGTGTCGGAGACCGACCAATCGTAACGCTGCAGATCACCTGTCTCGAAGTCGTCACCCAGCTTGGCAGGCAGGGCGAAGTCCAGGGACAGGTTCTCACTCAAGGCGAACTCGGCGACAATGCTGCCGTGCCAAGGCCCCCAGGCGATCAGACGATGATTCAGATCGGCTCCACCGGGCAGGACCATGCCGTAGGCGCCGGTTGAATCCGTGACCACGGTCATGACCGGTTCGGTCAGGCTGCGAACCTGGGCGCCGGCGACGGGCTCGCCGTCCAGCCCCCTGACAATCCCGCCGACTTCGTACTGGGGCCGCGGATCCAGAGCGACGTCGGCCACCGTGTTCACGCCGTCTACTTTTTCGAAGTCCAGTGTGGTATCGAAGTAGCCCGGGGCCGTCACCTCAAAGGTATAGGCACCGGCAAGCATGATCAGACTCCAGTCGCCCGCCTCGTCGGTGGTCGTGACCATGGCGCTACCCGTGTCGGCCAGCCTGGCGCCGCCAATGGGCAGGCCGGTCACCTGATCGGTCACCGTACCGCCGGCAGTGCCGAGATCCGCGATGACCGCCAGCACGGCGGCATAGGCGTCGACGAAGCCACGCCCGGATGTGTTGTCGTCTCCGGGGGCACCCTGGTCGCGGGCTGACGCCAGGAGGGCCTGCTTGATGGTCTCGGCGTCGGCGTCGGGCGCCGCCTGCCGCATCAGGGCCACCACGCCGGCCACATAGGCGGCCGAAGCGCCGGTCGAGGTGTAGTAGGCCCATTCGTCGCCGGGGTAGGTC